>Ga0190344_1000021_pt1 | contig 94291 bp, 82 predicted proteins | sample 48721323_MG_FD_161662 | JGI IMG/M metagenome (GOLD analysis project Ga0190344, IMG submission 161662) | Hydrothermal vent microbial mat bacterial communities from Southern Trench, Guaymas Basin, Mexico - 4872-13-2-3_MG | ecosystem: Environmental > Aquatic > Marine > Hydrothermal vents >... | reverse complement strand
AAATTGAAGAAGCGCTATAAAATCAAAAAAGTCGGGCAATTATTGAACACCCGTTCAGGAAAAGTTTTAAACCGGGGTTTTCCAGGAGATGCTTTTGCAAAAATTTTGAAAGACACAGGTTAGCCTCTTTCAAAACCACTATTGTTCTATATTTCATGAATACGCGTTGCACTAAATTCCTGAACCTGCCTAAAACTTCAATTCTAGCACCAGCTCGATCATTCTGCGCAGTTCACCGTTTTCCTTCATCCACTCCATGTCCACCAGCACTTTCTGACGGCCCAGGAAGTGGTAGCTGAGACCGGTGAGGAATATCTGCCTGCGAAGATTTCCGGCAGGTTCCAGTTCGAAATTATCGTACCGCGAAACCAGGGAAAGGCTTTTTCCGTAAAGGTGCCATTCTCCGAAAACAGAATATCCTTTCGTATTGAATGACCGGTAACCTGCATCGGTAAATGAACCGTACGAGTTGCCGGTTCCTTTGAAATACTGGGCGGCGGCAATGAAACGGGCCGATTCGAATGACAGGTATCCCAGGTGCAGGAGAAAATCGGGCTCTTCGGCAATATTACCCTTTCCGGCCGCAATATGATAGCTCAGCTGCAATCCGGGTATACGGACGGGAAAAGGGCGCAGGGTAAGCCGGCCTTCGATATTCTTAGAAGAATTGTTTTCCGGGTCATGGTATCCTCCCCCGTTATATATTCCCAGGGCCAGGCTTCCGTATTTTCCCGGATGGTTGGAGCTGACTTCCTGCCGGTAATGGCTGTTGATCGGGCCTCCAAGCAGGGCGGAGAAAGTAACCCCGAAATCGGCCGAGTTCATGATCCGGTGCCTTTCCACAGGAAGGGTCCCTTGCACCCGGTAGCGGTATATGTCCTCCTCGAACGAAAGCCACGGCCGGTGCACCATGCCTGCCTCAATATGCCAGGTTGATCCGAGCCACCTGGCTTCGGGATGGACGTCCAGGTACAGGTACTTCAGCCGCATTTCCACATTGCCGGCATCGGTACCTTCCGTGTCTAGGGTAATGTCCTGTGTGAACCTGACGGTCAACAGGGAACTGAGTTTTTTCTGAAAGGTAACATAACCGCGTTTCAGGGTAAACTCGTTTTCAGAACGGTCCTCATACAAAAAATGCCGGTATCCCAGGAACCATTGTCCCTTGACTTCAAGCAGGGGGTCCGGTGTGACAACCGGCTGATCATCCTGTGCTGAAAGGGTTTGAACTCCGGGAACAGATAAGCAAAGCAGAAAGAGATACGTGAATGTTCGGTGTTTGCTTCTCTTCATTCGGTTTTCAGGTTTTGGTTTTTTCTTGACCTGCTAAAAATACAATTTATCTGCCGGTTAAGCGGGGTATTTTCAAACGGGGATGCATTTTGATCCGGCATCCCGTTGTATTCAGTACCACACCCAGGCCGGCATGGCTGCCTGATCGCCGTATACCAGCAGGTCGAACAGGCCGTGAGTTGCCAGGGGTGCGTAGATCCGGCCGGAAAGGATCCTGAATACACCGAGCAGGCATCCGGTAACGAATGTCAACACGGTAAGCATTACCAGATCGGGATTTTCCCGGGGGAGGGCCGATCCAAGCAATACCGATTTGTAGAGGGTATGTCCGGCCGAGGCCAGGATCACGGCCCATACCCGGCTGTATTTCTGCAGTACTCCCTGAACAAATCCCCGGTATACCACTTCCTCGGTCATCCCGATAAGGGGGGTCAGAAGCCCGGGCAGCAACAGTTTCCCGGGCATCAATGAAACGGGTGAGAGGGCCCGGTCAAGGAATCCCAGGGATGCTCCCGTAAGAATCCCGGCCGCCAGCCACGGCAGCGAATGCCTTTTTTCTCCGGAAAATCCCGTCAGGCGGGCGGGAGAAGGGTCGGAGAACAGCACTGTAGCCATGATCACACCCGCCAGGCCCAGTGACGCCCAGGAAAAAGCGTGGCCTGCCGGGAAGGCGGAAAAGACCGTCATACTGAGGACAACCAGTGCGACCGGCAGAAGCCGGTTCCCCGAAGAGGGATTATTCATGCCGCCTGTGCGTTCTTTTTCTTTTTCAGCCAGGCAGATAGTATCCAGCCTATTCCTGCCAGCGGCATCAGCAGAAGGATCCAGCCCGAACCCAGGCAAAATCCCCCGCCGGGAACGATCCGGGTACCGGGCAGGGCCTCTCTCAGCCGGGAGATTTGGTCAGGCGAATTATCGTAGATATTTTGTTCTACGACCAGTATTTCCAGGTTTTCCATCTTTTCCAGGGCAGAAAGGTCTGCTTCCGGAAGCCCGAGAAGAAGGGCTTTCAGCCGGGGCAGCCGGTACAGGGGCGACAGATCGTTGATCAGCGTGTCTCCGGTGGCTTCCAGGACACTGATTTCCGGATGGTTGTCACACCAAGTGCTGAAGGTTTCCTGGGTTATATTTTCCGGAAGGGCCATCCACTTTAGCCCGGGTAGAACGGGCAGTTCCTCGTATACTTTGCATTCGGTGAACCCCAGGCCTTCCAGTTGCTTTATTCCGGCAAGTGCTTCGGTATGGTACACGGAATCGGCATTCAGGAAGTACAGGTTCTGCAGCCGGGGAACATTTCCCAGGAAATCCAGGTCAACCGGTCCGGCATCCGTAATGTTGATCGACCTGAGATGTTTGAGGGCTTTCAGAGACAGTTCGGGGAAAGGCTTTTCGGGATCGGCTGTGATGATCAGTTCTTCCAGTTTGAACAGCCCCGTGAAAAAGGGTTCGCTTTCGGAAGAGGAGATGCCGGTTCCCAGCAGCTCCAGATCCTGTAATCCGGTGAGCCAGTCGATATACCCGTAATCCCGGTCGAGGTCGGCCATGTACACCCACCGGGGGCGGAAGCGCCTGAAAAGCAGATCGAGCTGGTTCAGGCTGTCGGCTCCTTCGAGGATCATATTGAGCCTTGCATGGGGAGGGAATACCGTACGTAACCGCTCAACCACGTCATCCTCCAGGGGGAGCTGCAGGTAAACCGATTCCACCCCTTCCAGTCCGGAGGGAGAAGTGTCTGCCAGGAGTTCCAGTGCTTCTTCCTTCATAGTCATATCGATGGAATGCAGTTTCCCGTTCAGGTAAAAGGCGGCAGGATTTACCGTATCGAACTGTAATTCGAGCTGTGTGCCCATGTCGCGGTGGTATCTGAAATATACCACCCGGTCGAAGGATTCGTCCATTACAAACAACAGGTCTTTATGGGCAGCCGGCAGCGGGAGGAGGCTGTCCCGGTTGGCAAAAGACCCGAAATAGGGGGCTCGTGACACATTGAACGCCCCATCCACTCCTGAAATTTCAAGGATCCGATATTCCGTTTCCTGGTGGCAGGCATTCAGCACGGCCACCGTTCCCAGGAGCATGAAAAGGGTTCTCATGGTGGTCCGTTTTGTGGTCGAATGGGAGAGTTTGTCACACATGGTTTCAGCGGTTTTGTCTTTTAGCATAATTGGTTTCGAGCATTTGGCGGGGGAATGGCTTTCCATGGCCCGGATAAAGGGTTTCTACCGGAAGGGCGAGCAGTTTTTCCCAGCTTTTGATCAGTTGTGCAGGATCATCTGCAAAGGGTGGGTAATTCCTACCGGGGAAAATATGGAAACAGGTATCGCCTACCAGGGCATACCGGCCGGCCAGTATAGTCATGGAACCCGGTGAATGGCCCGGTGTGGGGATCAGTGTTACCTGTACTTTCCCCGTTTGAAGATGTGTTTCTTCTGTCACGGGATCGGAAGGGGATACCGGCGGGTATTTCGAGAGGGGTGACAGGCATTTTGCGCCGAACCAGGAGAACATGCGGGAGAACAGACCGGTGCCTCCGGGGAAAGGCGTTTCCCCGTTTTCCAGGAAAACGGCCTCATTCTGGTGGACCCATACCCGGGCGTCTGTTTTTTCCAGAAGCCGGCTCAATCCTTCCACATGATCGTAGTGGGTATGGGTCAGCACAATGTGTCTGATCTGCTCCAGACTTATCCCTTTTTCAGGAAGCTTTTTTTCAAGGAACTGTACTTTGTGCACTTTCCCCGGATCCACCAGCAGAGCTTCGCCGGAGGAAACGATCAGGTAGGAGTTGCAGGAACCCTCTCTGAAAATATGCAGGGTATGGTCCGTTTCGGTTATGTGCATAGCTGTGTTTCCCACTCAAAATTAATAAATTAAACGGGATACTGGAAATTGCCGGCCAGGGAGCCGTTTTTTCCTGCGCCCCGGGGAATAAGGTGGAAAAAAGTTGCGGTATGGGGATCAGCGTTCGGAGGCCATGGCCTCGATCCTTGAGATGAGGTCGGCCGGGCAGGTGAATTTTTCAATGAAGGAAGGGATCTCCTGCTGGTGTTCGCGGGCGAAGAGTCCGGTAACAAAGATTTTTTTCCCGGGGAAAGCGGCATGAAGCTTTCCCAGGTACTCTTTCAGTGAGAAATCGGGCAATCCGGTGGTGAAAGAGGTAACCAGTCCGTAAGGATTCCTTTTCCCGATCACTTCTTCCAGGTCGGAGAACGGCACCGACTGTCCCAGGTAAATTACCTGGTGTCCGTGTTTTTTCAGAATATAATGGAAAAACAGCAATCCCATTTCGTGCAGCTCTCCTTCGGGCAGGAACAGGAGAAAACGCCTGGAGCCCGGTTTACGGAGGGGGTCCTGGCTGTCGATAGCCACCAGGAGCTTCTGCCGGATCAGGTTGGAGGCAAAGTGTTCCTGGGCCGGACTGACGGTTCCCACCTGCCACAGGATTCCGATCCGGAGAAAAAAGGGATAGATCACCCTGAGTACCGTTTCTTCAAAGCCCAGTTGCATGATTCCCCGGGAAAGGGTCCTTTCGAACCGGTCCTCATCGAATTCGATCACGGAAACAATGAGCTGCTCTATCTGGCTTTCGTGGTCCCCTGTGGTCCGGGCAATATGCATCACCTGCCCGGCAATCTGGTCATCGGTCATTTCGGCAATGCGTGAGATCTTCAGTCCATGCCGCTTCAGGATCGAAACGTTCAGGATCCTTTTCAGATCATCGTCACAGTAGTAGCGAATATTGGTCCCCGTGCGCCGTGGCCGGACAATACTGTACCGTTTCTCCCACATGCGGATGGTATGGGCTTTGATCCCCGAAAGTTTTTCCAGATTCCTGATCGAATAGAATGCCATTTGGATGAATGATTATATCCTATATAACCCTTTTTATGCGAAATTGTTTATCTTTCAGTTAATTCCTTTTACCTCTTTTCACAGCTGCATGGAACAACAGGCTCGTACAAACATTTTCTGGTTCAGGCGTGACCTTAGCCTGTTTGATAATCACGGGTTGTTCCGTGCCCTGAAGGAGGCGTGGAATGTATTGCCCCTTTTCATTTTCGATACGAATATACTGAAACGGCTCGACAATCCCCGCGATCCGGGGTGGAATTCATTTACCGGGAGGTAGAACAACCGAAAAGGGAACCGGAAAGATTGAATTCGACCCTTCTGGGGCGCTATGGGGATCCGGCGGATGTGTTACGTGAATTGCCTGGTTAATACCGGGTGGGGACCCTGTTTTTCAACCGGGATTATGGACCCTGTGCCAGGAACCGGGATGAAAAGATCCGCTTATTTCAGAAAGGGAAGGGAGTACAGGTCAGGGCGTTTAAAGACCAGGTGATTTTTGAACCCGGCGAGATCCTTAAAACCGAAGGGGAGCCTTCTGTGGTTTATACCCCTTATATGAGGAGATGGAGGGAGCGTCTGACGGAAACAGAAACCGGATATTACCTTCCGAAAAGTGCCTGGACAGGCTGGCGCTCCACCGGCCGGCAGGGGTGCCTTCTCTCCGTGAAATGGGGTATGCGAATGCGCAAAGGGAATTTCCCTCCCGCGAACCCGGAGAATCGCTCATCAGGCAGTTTCATCTTTATAGGGATTACCCTGGCAGGGAGGCTATCAGCCGCTTCAGGATCCATTTCAGGTTCGGTACGGTGAGTATCAGGCAATGGATGGAACGGGTTGCGGCATGGAACGGGAAGTTTTTGGAAGAACTGATTTGGAGGGGATTTTATATGACGATCCTGTGGCGTTTCCCCGGGGTGGTGGATCATGCCTTTTGCACGGAATATGATATGATCCCCTGGCGAAATGATGAAACTGAATTTGATGCCAGGTGCCGGGGAACTGCCGGATACCCCTAGTGGATGCAGGCATGCGCCAGCTCCTGGACACGGGTTCTATGCACAACCGGGTAAGAATGATCACGACGGGATTTCTGGCATAATTCCTGCTGGTCGACTGAAGGTGGGGGGAAGCCTGGTTTGCCGTTCATCTGCCGGATTATTAGCTTTCACCGGGCAATGGCGGGTGGCAATGGGCGGCCGGCAGCGGTTGCGATGCCGCCCCCTGGTTCAGGATATTCAACCCCTTCCTTCAACAAAAGAAATTTGACCCCGGGAATGAGTATGTGAAAAAATGGATTACCGAATTCGGGACGGAAAGCTATTCCGGGCCCCTGGTCGATTACCGGAAGCACGGGAAAGAGCCATCAGGGTATACCGGAAAGCCCTTACGAAAAGAAGGGGGTAGATACGGAAACCGGTTTATCCGGGGAAACCTTCCTTCAGCAACCTTTCCAGGTCTTCCGGGGTATCCACCGACCGGTTCCGGAAGCGGGTGAGGCCCACCCGGATGCTGAACCCGTTTTCCAGCCAGCGGAGCTGTTCCAGCGATTCGGCCTGTTCCAGGGGGGACGGACTGAGTTTGCTGATTTCCCTGAGCACGTCGACTTCGAAGGCATACATTCCCACATGCAGAAGAAACAGATGTTTTTTCGGCCAGTTATGACGTGACTGGTTACATACATAAGGAATGGGTGAGCGGCTGAAGTACATGGCCAGGTGCTGGGGGTTGACCACCACCTTGGGCAGATTGCGGTCGGAAATTTCTTCTATGTTATCAGCTATTCGGGCGAGGGTGGCTATCTGTGTCCCATCCGATAAAAAACAATCGAGAATTTCCTTTACCTGGCCCGGTTGAATGAACGGTTCGTCGCCCTGGATATTCACCACGATTTCGAAACGTTCGCCGGTTTGTTTTTCAATCAGTTCCAGGGCTTCTGCGCACCGGTCGGTGCCGCTTGAGTGGGAAGGGGATGTCATGCATACCCTTCCGCCGAAACGTTTCACTTCTTCGGCAATCCGTTCATCATCGGTAGCAACCCAGAGCTGGTCGAGCACTTCCGCTACCTGTTCGTATACTCTTTTGATCATGGTCTTGCTCCGGATTATAGCCAGGGGTTTCCCCGGGAAACGGGTGGATGCATACCGGGCGGGGATGATCCCCAGTACGTTTTTCTGCAGGTGTTTCATGACAACTTTTCTTTCTGCAAGATAGAAATAAATTGTCAGGAGACAGTTTCCGGGGTTGAAAAAACTGCCGGAATTTTCCGGGGAAACCAGAATAGATATGCGGGGGCTTCCGAGCTTGATTGAAAAGTATTACCTTTGCAATGTCAAAATGACATGATTTATTAACCAGGGAATCCATTCATGGATCTGCAGAAAGTCAAGCAAAGGTTCGGTATCATCGGGAATTACATCGGTCTAAACCGGGCCATGGAACATGCCATTATGGTGGCTCCCACAGACCTGTCGGTTCTGATCACGGGGGAAAGCGGTACCGGGAAAGAGTTTTTTCCAAAAATCATCCACCAGTACAGTACCCGGAAACACGGCCCCTATATTGCCGTGAACTGCGGGGCCATTCCCGAGGGGACCATCGATTCAGAACTGTTTGGACATGAAAAGGGATCGTTTACCGGAGCCACCGATACACGGAGAGGATATTTCGATGTGGCCAACGGGGGAACCATCTTCCTGGATGAGGTGGCCGATCTTCCCCTTTTTACCCAAGTGAGGCTCCTGAGGGTGCTGGAAACGGGTGAATTTCTGAAGGTGGGATCGTCGAAGGTGGAGAAAACCAATGTGCGGGTAATTGCCGCCACCAATGTGGATATTCCAAAAGCCATCATGGAAGGCAAATTCAGGGAAGATCTGTATTACCGGTTGAATACGGTACCCATTCATATTCCCTCGCTTCGCGACCGGGGAGATGATATTATACTGCTTTTCAGGAAATTTGCCAGCGATTTTGCCGAAAAATACCGCATGCCTTCCATCACCCTTACTGACGAGGCGCGCAATATCCTTCTGACATACAACTGGCCGGGGAACATCCGCCAGCTGAAAAATATCACCGAACAAATGTCGGTTATTGAACAGGACCGGCTGATCGATGCGGACAAGCTCAAACAGTACCTGCCCGATTACCAGGGAGAGAAATTACCGGCTCTGGTACACAATGTCATCGACCATAAAACCTTCAACTCGGAACGGGATATCCTGTACAAGATCCTGTTTGATCTGAAGAACGACATGAACGATATGAAAAGGCTGGTGCTGGACCTGATGCAGAAAGGAGGCGACCGGGATAGGATAAGCGAGCAAAATGCCCGGTATATCCAGCGTTTGTATGATGGGGTGGAGCCCGAGGAAGAATCTCCGGTTCCTTCGCCTGTGGAATACCGCCGCGACCCACCGGATCATATTGAAGATACGGAAGAAATTGTGGAAGAATCCCTGTCGCTGGCCGACAAGGAAAAGGAACTGATCAGGAAAGCACTTGAAAAGCATCAGGGGAAAAGAAAACATGCCGCAAAAGAACTGGGGATTTCGGAACGGACCCTTTACCGGAAGATCAAGGAATACGATATACACTGAAAAACATATCTTTGTTTAAAGAGGCTGTACCCTTGAGTAAAAAATTCTGCATATGGATTATAGTGCTGGCCGGAATTATTTTCGGTGAGGGGTGTACTGTGAAATATTCGTTTTCAGGGGCCACCATTGCACCTGAGGTGAAAACCATTTCTGTGCAGTATTTTCCAAACCGGGCGGCTACCGTTTTACCTAATCTGGCCCAGGATTTTACCGATGCCTTGATGGATCGCTGCAAGGCACAAACCAGCCTTACTTTTACCAACGACGTGGGGGATGTGAATTTCGAGGGCGAGATCACCGATTACAAAATCGAACCGGTGGCCATTACAGGCAATGAAATGGCCGCTATGAACAGGCTGAGTATCTCAGTGAGGGTAAAATTCACCAACCTGGTGGAACCCGAATGGGATTTTGAAACCACTTTTACCCGGTATGCGGAGTATGAAAGCACCATGGATCCCACCCAGGCACAGGACGAATATACCCCCCAGATCATCGATCAGCTCACGGAAGATATATTTAACAGGGCATTTGTTAACTGGTGATTGCTTTATGAACAGGGACCAATTTCTGAAATACGTACACCGGCCTGAGGACCTCAACCAGGAATCCCTGAAGGATATTCAGGAACTACTGTCGGAATTCCCCTATTTTCAGACAGGTCACCTGTTGCTTCTGAAAAATCTGCACAATGTAAAAAGTATCCGTTTTGAAAACCAGCTGAAAGTTTCGTCGGTCTTTGCCCATGACCGGAGTGTGCTGTACACTTTGCTGCATATACCTTCAGGTAAAGAGGTTTCCGTATCCCCTCCCGGGATGGAGCCTGTGGCCGGTGAAACGGCCGAAATGCCGGAAATGGAAATAACGGCAGAAAAAGATGAGAAAAGCCAGGAAGGACTGCAGGAAGAAGAACAGAGGGAAGAAGAAATAAAGGCGGAAGAAGACTCCGGAGCATCTTTTCCTGCCGGAGCGGAGGCCCCTGAAGAAGAACCTGTGAAGGAAGAAACGGAAGAACCGGGTAGTGTGGCCGAACGCATCATGAAACAGGTCGAAGAAGCCAGGAAACGAAGGGGGAAGGGTATCCTTTACGGAAAAGAGGAAGAAACGGGGGAGGGATCCGGTCCGGTTACTGAGGAGGAACGGCAAGGGGAAGGAGATCTGTTTGTCCTCACCGAGGAAACTGCTGAAGTTCCCCCCGGCGAAAAACCGGAAGAAACCGCCGGCCTTAGTCCGGCTACCGGGGAAATTCTCGAGATAGACGAACAGGAGGAAGAGCTGCTGTGGGGTGAACCGGAAATAGAAGAAGAAAAAGAAGAAAAAAGAACGGATCCCTCTTCGCAGCAGGAGCCACTGGATTCGACCGCTACTGAAAAAAAAACTCAAAACGAAAACGGGCCGGAAACAAGCGTAAAAAGTAACAGTCATTCCTTTTCGCAATGGCTCGATATGTTGTCGGGCGAACCGGCCGTTTCCCCTTCCGCGAAAAAAGAAGAGAAGAAAGAAAAAAGCGATCCTCCCGTCAGGCGCCAGTATGATCTGATCGACCGGTTCCTGGAAAAGAACCCCCGGATTGTGCCCAGGGATGAGGAAGCAGATTATGCAGAGGATATTTCCAGGGGCAGTGTGGAGGAAAGCGAGGGATTGTTCACCGACACCCTGGCACAGATCTATGTACGCCAGGGATACTATTCCAAGGCCATTTTTGCCTATGAAAAATTAAGTTTGAAATATCCGGAAAAAAGTAGTTATTTTGCCACGCAAATTCAAAAGATTCAGGAGCTCATAGAGCAAAAAACCAAATAATTATGTACACACTGATTTCCGTACTGATCGTAATTGTCTGCGTGCTGCTAATTATGATCGTTCTGGTACAGAATTCCAAGGGCGGCGGACTGGCATCGAATTTCCAGGCTTCCAACCAGGTGATGGGAGTAAGAAAAACGGCCGACTTTCTTGAGAAATCCACCTGGACGCTGGCAGTAGCCCTGCTGGTTTTCAGTTTGCTGGCCAGCATGACCATCCCCAGGAACCGGGAAGGCATGAATGAATCGCGCATTCAGCAACAGATAGAGAATACCGTGGATCCGGGAGGAATTCCGAATTTTCCCACAACGATTCCCGAAAGTGAGCCGGTCCAGGAAACACCACCCGAAGAATAAAAACAACATTATCTGCGAATTCGGTACGTGTCAGTCTGTCATTTTGGCTGACACGTTTTTTTTGTCTCTCCTGTGCACGACCATAATGTAAATAGAAGAATATCAACAAATAACATAGAAGCGTCCTGTCCCTTTCCAGCAAAAAGGCAGGTGGTACCGGGTTTATTCTGCCTACATTACAGCCAGGGATCCATGCTTTTTCCTTTGGCACAGAATATGAAGAAAGCAACACGAATCTGAACCATGTTTAACTTAAAAAACGAATTGTGATATGGCAGACCTTAAGATCAAACCATTGGCCGACCGGGTGGTAATCGAGCCCCAGGAGGCTGAAACAAAAACAGCCAGTGGGATTTATATCCCTGATTCCGCCAAGGAGAAACCCCAGCGCGGGAAAATTCTTGCCGTCGGACCCGGAAGCAAGGATGAAAAAATGGAAGTGAAAGTGGGGGATATGGTTCTATACGGCAAGTATTCCGGAACCGAGATCAATATTGACGGGAAAGACCTGCTTATCATGCGTCAGTCGGACATTCTGGCCATTATCTGAGCAAACAAATTATCATGATGTATAATCCAAAAAAAAGAACGTAAAATGGCAAAAGAAATCAAATTTGACATAGAGGCCCGTGACCGCTTGAAAAGAGGGGTTGACCAGCTGGCAGATGCTGTAAAGGTGACCCTGGGGCCCAAAGGGAGGAATGTAATCATTGAAAAGAAATTCGGTGCACCCCAGGTATCCAAAGACGGGGTTACCGTAGCCAAAGAAATTGAACTGGACGACAAATTCGAGAACATGGGGGCCCAGATGGTGAAGGAAGTGGCTTCCAAAACCGCCGATGATGCCGGTGACGGAACCACCACGGCTACCCTGCTGGCCCAGTCTATGGTCGATGTTGGTATTAAGAATGTTACGGCCGGTGCCAATCCTATGGACCTGAAACGCGGAATTGACAAGGCCGTGGTAAAAGTGGTATCACGCCTTCGTGAAATGTCGCATACCATTGGCGACGACACGGAAAAGATCGAACAGGTGGCTACCATTTCGGCCAACAACGACAATTCGATCGGGAAGCTTATTTCCGAGGCTATGACCAAGGTGAAAAAGGAAGGTGTGATCACGGTTGAAGAGGCCAAAGGTACCGAAACCACCGTGGAAGTGGTAGAAGGGATGCAATTCGACCGCGGCTATATTTCTCCCTATTTCATTACCGATACCGAGAAAATGGAAGCCGTGCTGGAAGATCCCTACATTCTTCTGCACGACAAGAAGATCTCGACCATGAAGGATCTGCTTCCTATTCTGGAATCGGTATCACAGGCCGGCCGGCCCCTGCTGATCATTGCCGAGGATGTTGACGGGGAAGCCCTGGCTACCTTGGTGGTGAACAAGCTGAGGGGTGCCCTCAAGATCGCTGCCGTCAAAGCTCCGGGTTTCGGCGACCGCCGGAAGGAAATGCTGGAGGATATTGCCGTGCTGACCGGTGGAACGGTGATATCGGAAGAGAAAGGGTTGCGGCTGGAAAATACCACCATGGATATGCTGGGTAATGCCGAAAAAGTGACCATTGACAAGGAGAATACCACTATTGTAAACGGTGCCGGCGAGCATGATCTGATCAAAGCCCGTGTGGGCCAGATCAAAAAGCAGATTGAAGCCACCACCTCCGATTACGACAAGGAGAAACTGCAGGAGCGTCTGGCCAAGCTGGCCGGCGGAGTGGCTGTGCTGTATGTGGGAGCCGCTTCGGAAGTGGAAATGAAGGAAAGAAAAGACCGTGTGGATGATGCGCTGAGTGCAACACGGGCTGCCGTGGAAGAAGGGATTATCCCCGGTGGTGGTGTGGCCTATCTGCGTACCATTCCCGATCTGGACAAGATCGAAACCGAGAACGAGGACGAGCGGACCGGTGTGGAGATTGTAAAACGTGCACTGGAGGAACCCATCCGCCAGATCGCCGAAAACGCCGGAGTGGACGGTTCTATTGTGGTGATGAAAGTGAAGGATGGCAAGGATGACTTCGGCTACAATGCCCGCACCGACACCTACGAAACTCTTTACAAGTGCGGTGTGATCGATCCTACCAAGGTGGCCAGAATCGCTCTGGAAAATGCCGCTTCCATTGCCGGTATGCTCCTTACTACCGAGTGTGCACTGGTAGAGGAGGAAGAAGAAAAGCCGATGCCCGGCGGAGCTCCCGGTATGGGAGGCATGGGAGGCGGAATGATGTAAAAAGCCGTCATACTCCATAAAAAGAAAGCTGTCCCTGCGGACAGCTTTCTTTTTTATGGGTGGAAATGAATATCTTTGTTCCACAAATAATACGCATAAGCCGCGGGTATGGAGAACATCAGGAACTTTTGCATTATTGCACATATTGATCACGGGAAGAGTACACTGGCCGACAGGATGCTTATGATGACCCACACCCTCACCGAGCGGGAATTCAAGGACCAGGTACTGGATAATATGGACCTGGAACGGGAAAGGGGGATCACCATCAAGAGCCATGCCGTACAGATGTATTATGATTATGATGGAACCCCGTATACGCTGAACCTGATCGATACACCGGGTCATGTAGATTTCTCCTACGAAGTATCGAGGTCTATTGCCGCTTGTGAAGGAGCCCTGCTGGTGATCGATGCCACCCAGGGAATCCAGGCACAGACCATATCCAACCTGTACCAGGCCATTGATCATAACCTGGAGATCATTCCCGTGCTCAATAAGATGGATATGGAAAATGCCATGCCCGACGAGGTGAAGGATCAGATTGTGGACCTGCTGGGCTGTGAACGGGAGGTGATTATTGAAGCTTCGGCCAAAACCGGGTATGGTGTGGAGGATATACTACGGCGTATTGTGGAAAAAATTCCCCCGCCGCAGGGGGACCACGACGCTCCCCTTCAGGCCCTGATATTCGACTCGGTATTCAATTCATTCAGGGGTATTTATGCCTATTTCAAGATCATCAACGGAATCATCCGCACCGGCGACCTGGTGAAATTCGTGAATACGGGTAAAGAGTATTATGCCGACGAGATCGGGGTGCTCAGGCTGAAGCTGGATCCCCGTAAAGAACTGAGAGCCGGGAACGTGGGATACATCATTTCGGGTATCAAAACCTCCCGGGAAGTGAAGGTGGGCGATACCATTACCCATGTGGAAAGACCGTGTGCCAAGGCCATATCGGGATTCAAGGAGGTAAAACCCATGGTGTTTGCCGGCGTGTATCCCGTGGATGCCGACGAATATGAAGAGCTGAGGGCGTCGATGGAGAAGCTGCAGCTGAACGATGCTTCCCTCAGCTTTGAACCGGAATCATCCGTTGCTTTGGGTTTCGGTTTCCGTTGCGGGTTCCTGGGACTTTTACATATGGAAATCGTGCAGGAAAGGCTCGACCGGGAGTTCGACATGAATGTGATCACCACGGTGCCCAACGTTTCCTACAGGGTTTACACCACCCGGGGTGAGGTGATCGAAGTGCACAACCCGTCGGGTCTTCCGGAACCCAACTACATAGAAACCATCGAAGAGCCGTATATTACCGCACAGATCATTTCCAAGTCGGAATACCTGGGGAACATCATGACCCTGTGCATCGAGAAAAGAGGAACCCTGAAGAACCAGGTTTATCTTACAAGTGACCGTGTGGAGGTGACGTTTGAGATGCCTCTTTCAGAGATTGTTTTTGATTTTTACGACAAGCTGAAGAGTATTTCCCGGGGATACGCTTCCTTCGATTATTATACTTCAGGCTACAAGAAAGCCGATCTGGTGAGGCTGGATATTCTGTTGAACAGGGAAATTGTGGATGCCTTATCCACCCTGATCCACCGTGACAATGCCTATGATTTCGGCCGCAGGATGTGTGTGAAGCTGAAAGAACTGATCCCGCGACAGCAGTTTGACATTGCCATTCAGGCGGCTATCGGAGCCAAGATCATCGCCAGGGAAACAGTCAAGGCCCTGAGAAAGGATGTGACAGCCAAATGTTACGGGGGCGACATTACGCGCAAGCGAAAATTGCTGGAAAAACAGAAAAAAGGAAAGAAAAGAATGCGCCAGGTGGGCAATGTAGAGGTTCCCCAGCAGGCATTCCTGGCCGTTCTAAAAATGGATTAGTTGATCCTTCGCTGTACACAGGTGTATTTCTCATTTGCTTTTCCGTCGCCGTCCCAGTCTAGCAGACCGTTTATTCTGGCTTCACCCGGTTTAAGTTCTATGCGATAGGAAAAACTTGCCCATTCGGGGTGGGTCTGGTCCATGAACAGGGAATCCCCCGTAAGTTCCCAGTGCCCTTTTCTGGTTTTTATCACCGAATCGTTGAGATTTTTGATCTCAATGACATAGGTATGGTTATCGTTGAATATGAGACGTGCCGGGCGGACCTGCATTTTCTCTTCCCAGTTTTTTCTGTCTACCTGCAGCATCCGGTCCTGACCTTCTTTTGCTGCGTCGTCGAATTCAACCTTCAGCTTTACCTGTTCCCACTCTCCGATCAGGTTCGATTCGGATGAAAAGGTAAGGGCATGGTGATGTGTTTCATCGGATTTGCTTCCGCATGCGGCCAGAAAAAGTGAAAAAATGAAGCAAATAACGGCCATTATATTGATTACCATTGCTTTCATAGGCACAACATTTAATAATCCTCCATATACAACCAACACACCTGATGACATGCGGTTCACGACCGGTTGATCCTTGTATTCTAAACGAAGTTTTCGGAAGGGTTATTGTATGGCCTCAAATTCGCAGGTCTTTCTCTGAAATTTGTATCATTCGATTAAACACAAAATAAATATTTCCCCCATGAAGTGAAGAACGACATACCATTCCAATAAAAGATTTTCCCTCAATGACTCAATCATGCAGTCTTCGACTCTTTCCCAAATACATTGGGGGTTATCTCACAAGTCAGGAATAAATTAATCACGGAGGACACGAAGAGAATCACAAAGGATAATAAATCAGGGTTATATTTATTTGTCCTTTGTCCGAACCTTCCGCCTGTCTGCCGGTAGGCAGGGCAGGTGGGTATGGATTTTTTGGAGGTTAAGAATACTTTTGAGGTATGATGTGGTTTCCCGGTTTCTGTAACATGCAATCCCTCCGGCATCTGTTTATATGGTTTGGCAGCTCAAAGAAAAGGCTTTCTAATTTCCGGATGGAGATATCTTTATTCTTTTACAGTTCATCGGAATAATACGCCGGAGCCCTGTCCCTCAGGTTGTATTGCGAAGACATGACTTCCCCGTAGGCTCCGGTGGAACGGATGGCTATCAGATCACCCCGGCGGGTGGGGGGAAGGGGAACGGCTTTTCCGAACGTGTCGGATGATTCACACACAGGACCCACCACATGGTATTTCCCCAGTGACCCGGTTGAAGTGAGGTTTTCTATTTTATGAAACGACTGATACAGGGCAGGTCGCAGCAATTCGGTCATTCCGGCATCGAGGATGGCAAACCGGGTATTCACGCCGTTTTTCACATACAGCACCCGGCTGATCAGGCTGCCAGACTGGGCTACCAGGGCCCTGCCCAGCTCAAAATGCAGGCTCTGTTTGGGGCGGAGATGGAGGAATTCTTTGAAAATACTGAAAAAGGCTTCAAAATCGGGAACATATTGCCGGTCGGGATCCTGATAATCCACTCCCCATCCTCCGCCCACATTGATCATATCCACTATGATCTTATGATCGAAAAACCATTCCTGGAATTCGTTTATCCGGAGGCACAGTCCCTTGAATATTTCAAGGTCGGTGATCTGTGACCCGATATGGAAATGCAGACCCTTCAGTTCGAGATTTTTGAGGGTTTTCAGCCGGTTTAGTACCTCATCCAGTTCCCATGCGTTGATGCCGAATTTATTTTCCTCCAGGCCGGTGGTAATGTAATGATGGGTATGTGCATCCACATTGGGATTGATGCGGATGGCCACGGGGGCTTTTTCCCCGCAACGGCCTGCGAGGTGGTTGATGACCTCCATTTCAGGTATGGATTCGCAGTTGAAGCAGCCTATGTTATGTTCCAGGGCGGTTATGATTTCCGTATCCGATTTGCCAACACCGGCAAAAAAGATGCTCCTGGCAGGGAAACCGGATTCTGCCGCCTTTTTTATCTCGTTTCCGCTTACGCAGTCGGCTCCGTATCCCAACCGGCTTATGGACCGGAGGATTTTATCGTTCGAATTGGCTTTCAGCGCATAGTGGATATGATACCCCAGCTTTCCAGCCTGTCTGGTTGCTTCTTCCAGTGTGTCCTGCAGGCGTTCTGTATCGTAATAGAAGAATGGTGTGGGTAAACTGCCGAATTTATCCAGAGGGAATGTCATGCCTTGTTTCATTGGAATAATTGGTCGTTCAGACTCTGAAGTGCTTTCACCTTATCGGCGGAAGCGATAAGCAGTGAAATGTTGTGGTTGCTTCCCCCGTAGGAGATCATCCGGATGGGTATGTTCCTGAGCGCCCGGAACACCCGGAAAGCCATTCCCCGGTTGCTGGCTATCAGGTCACCCACCACACAGATGATCACCTGGTTTTGATCCACCTCAAGGGTTCCGTATTTTTTCAGTTCTTTGACAATCTTTTCAAGAAATTCCGTCTGGTCTATGGTCAGTGAGATCCCCACCTCCGAGGTAGAGATCATATCGATGGGTGTGCGGTAGCTTTCAAAGATTTCGAATACTTTTCTCAGGAAACCGTATGCCAGCAGCATGCGGGTTGATTTAATGCGTATGGCGGTGATCCCGTCTTTAGCTGCGATAGCCGTAATGCGTCCGCTTACTGTTGTTCTTTCACTGATGAGGGTTCCCGGTGATGCGGGATTCAGTGTGTTTTTCAGGCGGACGGGGATATTGAATTTTCGTGCCGGCTGAATGCTGGTGGGATGCAGGATCTTGGCACCGAAATAAGCCAGCTCGGCCGCTTCCTCAAAGGAAAGTTGTTCAATCGGCTGTGTATTTTTTACATACCTGGGGTCGTTGTTGTGCATGCCATCCACATCGGTCCATATTTGGATTTCATCTGCTTTTACGGCAGCTCCGATCAGGGAAGCCGTATAATCGCTGCCTCCCCTTTTCAGGTTATCAATATCGCCAAATGCATTGCGGCATATATATCCCTGGGTAATGAACAGCCGGTTTCCGTTGTGTTTATCCAGTTCCCGCTGCAGGTTTTCCCGGATATAAAATTCATCCGGTTCGTGGTCTTTGTCAATCCTCATGAAGTGAAGGGCAGGCAGCAGAACTGCCGGTATGCCGTTTTCAACCAGGTATATATGGAAAAGAGCGGTGGAAATAAGCTCGCCCTGTGCCAGGATCACTTTTTCTTCGAACATGGTAAACAGATCGCGGGTAAACGACCGGATGTATTCGAAATGGGAATGGATCAGTTCCTTTCCTTTTTCTCTGTATGCGGGGGTCGAAAACAATTCATCGACAATCTGAAGATAATTTTCTTCCAGCCGGTTGATTTTATCTCCTGCCTGTGTGTGGTCTTTATTGTAGAGGCAGGAAGCGATCTCCACCAGCCTGTCGGTGGTACCTGCCATGGCAGAAAGCACCACGATCAGGGGTTCACCGGCCGGGATCAGTTCGGCTACCTTCTTCATACGGTCGGCAGAACCCACAGAGGTCCCGCCGAATTTCAATACTTTCATCCGAATGTTGTTTGGGGGCGAAGTTAATGAATCTTGCCGGAATATGTTATAAAGCAGGAAATGGATTTCAGGCGGAATCTTCTTCCTTGTCGAGGATCAGTTTGTAGCCTTTTCCGTGGATATTGAGGATTTCTATGGACGGATCTTCGCGGAGGTATTTCCGCAGTTTGGTGATATATACATCCATACTCCTGGCGTTGAAGTAGTTATCGTCTTCCCAGATGGTTCGCAGGGCAAAATTTCGTTCCAGGATATGGTTCTGGTTATTGCACAGGAGCTTCAGCAGTTCCGATTCCTTGGTGGTGAGCTTCCTTACCTGGTCGCCATGCTGAAGGGTTTGTTTGTTAGCGTCGAAAGTGAACCGGCCGAGCCGGAAGATGTGTTTACCACCGGCAGCCTGCCCCCCCCGGGTTCTTCTGAGTACGGCTTCTATGCGGTAGAGCAATTCTTCCATGCTGAACGGCTTGGTGATGTAATCGTCACCGCCTATGGAGAAACCCTCGATCACATCTTCTTTCAGGGATTTGGCCGTAAGGAAGATAATGGGAATATTGTTGTTGATCCGGCGGATTTCGCGGGCCAGTTCGAAACCGTCTTTTACCGGCATCATCACATCGAGGATACAGATATCGAAATGTTCTCTGACGAATCCCTTGAAGGCTTTTTCTCCGTCGGGGTAAAGAACCGTATCATATCCTTTGGCCATGAGGTAATCCCTGAGAAGGGTGCCCAGGTTCATATCGTCTTCGGCCAGTAAGAGCCGGGTATGTTCATCAGGCATGGCGGTGGTTTGATTCAGGAATAAAGATAATAAATTTTGAACCTTTTCCCGGTTGACTTTCCACCCTGATGGAGGCCCCGTGTTCTTCCACGATTTTCTTCACGTAACTCAGTCCCAGTCCGAATCCTTTCACGTTATGAATATTTCCCGTTGGGACCCGGTAGAATTTGTCGAAGATCTTGCGCTGGTGTTCCCGGCTCATGCCTATTCCGTTATCTTCCACCGAAATCTCCAGTCCCTTTCCCCGGTTCCGGGTGCGGATGGTGATAACCGGCCGGTCTTTGGAATATTTGAGGGCGTTGTCTACCAGATTGGACAGCACGTTGATAGTATGCACCTCGTCAAGGTGTACTTCGGAGGATTGAGCTTCATCTTTCAGAATGATTTCTCCCTGTCTGTTTTTGATCTGGAGCTCGAAATTCTTGATGACCGTTTCAATGAGATGGTGCACATCCACCTTTTTCTTTTTCAGTTTTACACGTCCCCTGTCAAAAATGGCTGTTTGCAGCACTTTTTCCACCTGAAGTCCGAGGCGTCGTGTTTCTTCGTGGATAATGCCCGATATCTGGTCGATGTTTTTCCCGGGGCCCTGGAATCCGGGGTCTTTCAGCATTTGGGCAGCCAGTGAAATGGTAGAGATGGGGGTTTTCAACTCATGGGTCATGTTGTTCATAAAATCGTTCCGTATTTCAGATATTTTTTTCTGCCTGAAAATAACCAGCAGGGTAATGGCAAACAGGAGAACGGTAGTGAGTATGAGCAGAATACTGGTAATGCGCATGAAACCGAGAGAGCGGTAAATGAACCCTTTTTCGCCCGGGAAATAAAGGCTGACGAAGGCCGGTATACTCGGGATATCGTTGGGGAAAAGGGCTTGCTGGAACACCCCCGAGCGGGTTTCCTCGCCGTAGGCCGGGGTGTGGTACAGTACCCTGTTATCGGGTTTTTTTACGGCCATTTCGTATTCCAGGTCGATGCCTCTTTCCTGCAGACGCGAGGCAATCATTCGGTTAAGAACATCCAGGTTAATTCTTTTTTCCACCGGGGGCAGTTCGCGTGTCATTCTGTCCATGATATTTCGCAGAAAGACCGACTTTTGGGTAATGCGGCTGGAGACCATCGTTCTGATTTCCCCGTCTTGCATGACAGAGCTTGTACCGCTTTCCACATAACTTTCCCCAACAATTAATTCCCATGAGAAGGAATCACGGATTTCCGGCTGAGGGGATCTGAACTCCCTGTCCTGTCCGGAATAGGGGTTAGGCCGCCTTCTCGGGGGAGATTGTTTTTCATGCTGGAGGGCACCAAAATGCCAGGGGACGGTATCGCTTCCCTGAGGCAGGGCTTCATTCATGATATGATATACGGCTTCCTGCCTTTCCACCTCCCTGGCTACCTCATTCAGGGTATGGTATACTATCTGCCGGAACTGTTGTTCCTTTACCTGCATGGCATTGTTGATCCAGTAGGCCTGCACCAGGATAAGTCCGGTCATTACCAGGGCCATTACCCCGGCCAGAAACCATATCCATTGTCTTTTCATAGCTGAACAAATATAAGCGTTGAAGGGGTTCCTGATCAAAGCTTTAACAATCTTTAACAAACCTTATCAAAACTTAACCAAAGGTTGATGTACCTTTGCGATGCAAAGGGAAAGCATTCCGTTTTCCTGAAATGGAAGAGAAAGAATGCTATCCGAATTTCAGAGTGAAGGTTAGAGTTAGGTTAGGGAAAAAGAGGCCGTGACCGCCGGGTTACGGCCTCTTTTTTTTAGAACAGCAACTTGTTTTTCGATCTGAGGCTGCCCGGGTTTACGGGGATAAAAGCCCTGATGGCCGGCATGGATTTTATAGCAGAAAGAATGCCGGCAGATGGCATTCTTTTATCGTCGGAATGAATACTCAGAAAAAAATCAACGTTTTTCAGTTCCTCCAGAAGGTATCCGTTTTCCCCCCGATTCCCTATCAGGCGATAGGTAATATGGGTTTTTTCATCGGCAAAAGTATAATGGGCAAATTCCTGAGTAAGCGATTCCCCGGGGTGTTCAATTTTCAGGTTTTCCGTTCTTTTCAGGTCCCATTCCATGGTCCGGTTGATCAGCCATGCCAGCCGGTAGTCGTGTTCATCGCTTACCAGCCCGAAAAGGAGAAAATCGTAATCGGGTTTGAAATCAAGTTTATGGGTTCGTTTTTTCACGATGGCTTCACTGTTATTCCAAAGATACAAAGGACCGGGGAAAGTAAAAACAGGCTGGCGGGCTGGTTGTTTCAGATTCCGATATGGTTCAGGGCGCGGGAGGCGGCTTGTTGTTCCGATTCCTTTTTGGAGTAGCCCCTGCCGGTTCCGATGGTATCGTTATTTAGGAGGACGCGGGTAGTGAATACGAGTTCATGGTTTTCGTCGGCGAACGAATCGACTTCAAAATTGATAGAAGCTCTGTTTTTTTGCGCCCATTCCATCAGACGGCTTTTAAAATCCCGGTTATCTTCCTGTAAGCGGGACAGGTCGAGGTAATATTTCAGGATTCTGTTGATAATGAATTTCTTGGTTTTTTTGTATCCCTTATCGAGGTAAACGGCACCCACCAGTGCTTCGAAACTGTTCCCCCACAGATGTTTCACCTTGCGGTTGGCTTCCGTATGGGATATCAGAAATTCTTCGAGTCCCACCTCGCGTGCCAGCTGGTTCAGAGTTTCCCTTCTGACGATCAATGACCGGAGTCTGGAAAGGAATCCTTCGTCACCTGCGGGATAATGGCGGAAAAGGTAATCGGAAACCACAGCATCCAGAATGGCATCGCCCAGGAACTCAAGTCTTTCGTTGTTGTAGGGTTCTCCGTGAGGACCTGTGATGGCTACGGAGCGATGGATAAAAGCGCGTTCATAGTATGATGATTTTCCGGGGGAGAAACCCAGGATTTTTTTCAAGCGGCGACGCAGCTTTTTGGTAGATGGATGAAGGGTATGAGGGGATTTACTGACCTGGCCCACTATTTAAACGGAATATTTCTTAAAGATTACGGAAGCATTATGTCCGCCAAACCCGAAGGTATTGCTCAATGCGGCTCTCACCTCTCTTTTCTGGGCTTTGTTGGGGGTAAAGTTGAGCCGGTTGTCGATTTCCGGATCCAGTTGATTGAGGTTGATGGTAGGAGGCACCATATCGTTTACGCAGGAAAGAATAGCGGCGATAGCCTCTACTGCTCCGGCGGCTCCCAGCAGGTGCCCGGTCATGGATTTGGTAGAACTGAGATTGAGGCGGCAGGCATATTCGCCGAAAAGTTTTACAATGGCTTTTACTTCGGCAATATCACCCCGTGGGGTAGCAGTTCCGTGCAGATTGATGTAGTCGATTTCCTCGGGTTTCATCCCTGCATCTTCCAGGGAGCGTTTCATTACCAGATAAGCGCCATCCCCTTCGGGATGGGGGGCAGTGAGGTGGTAGGCATCGGCCGACATACCGGTTCCCACCAGTTCTGCATAGATATGTGCTCCCCGGCTCAGGGCGTGTTCCAGGTCTTCCAGAATGAGGGCTCCGGCTCCTTCTCCCATGACGAATCCATCGCGGGATGCATCAAAAGGGCGGGAGGCGGTTTTGTATTCCTCATTGTTTGTGGAGATAGCCTGCATGGCGTTGAATCCTCCCACTCCGGCCGGATTGATGGATGCTTCCGATCCTCCGGTAACAAAAACACAGGCCTTTCCCAGGCGGATGTAATGAAAGGCATCGATGATGGCGTTGGTGGATGTGGCGCATGCACTGACCACTCCGAAGTTGGGGCCGCGGAAACCGTATTTTATGGCAATGTGTCCGGCAGCAATATCGGAGATCATTTTGGGAATGAAAAACGGGCTGAAACGGGGAGTGTACTCCCCGTTTACAAACCCGGTAATTTCCTCCAGGAACGTTTCTATTCCACCAATTCCGGAACCATAAATTACCCCCACCCTGTCTTTATCGATTTTTTCAAGGTCGAGTCCGGAATCTTTCATGGCTTCGTCAACAGCATACAGGGCGTATTGCGAATACCGGTCGAGTTTCCGTAACTCTTTCCTTTCAAAATAGGTGTGGGGGTCGAAGTTTTTTACTTCGCAAGCAAACCTGGTTTTGAATTTCTGGGGATCAAAACGAGTGATCAAATCGCAGCCACTTACTCCCTGCATCAGGCTATTCCAGTATTCCTGAACATTATTCCCAAGGGGGGTAAGGGCCCCCAATCCGGTAACAACAACCCGTTTTAACTCCATAAAGAACCAAAATTTACTTTGCGTTTTCTTCGATGTACTTGATGGCTTCACCCACTGTGCTGATTGTTTCAGCCTGATCATCCGGAATTCCGATATTGAATTCCTTTTCAAATTCCATGATCAGTTCCACAGTGTCAAGAGAATCGGCTCCCAGGTCATTGGTGAAGCTAGCTTCCGGAGTTACTTCATTTTCATCAACGCCCAATTTGTCTACGATGATCGCTTTCACTCTTGATGCAATATCAGACATAACCTTAAGATTTAGTTAATAATAAAATGATCTAAAATCACGTGCAAAGAAATGCAAAACAAAATAAATCCCCAACAAAAATAATTTTTTTTCCATATTTTGAACAGTTTTCAGTCATTTTTTCCCTTCCTTCCATTATTTTTGAAACTGCCGTGTAATCTACATTTCCGACAAAATGAAACACATTGCCGTGTTTGCCTCGGGAACGGGGACCAATGCAGAAAACCTGATCAGGTATTTCAGGAACCATCCATATTGCCGCGTGAACCTGGTATTGTGCAACAAGCCCGGGGCCGGAGTGCTTGACCGGGCAGCCAGGCTGGGTGTAGGAAGCGTGGTTTTTACAAGGCATGATTTCTATGAAACCACCCGTGTGTTAGACCTGCTGAAGGAACACCGGATCGATTTTATTGTTCTGGCCGGATTTCTGTGGCTGATTCCGCAGCCTATTCTGGAGGCTTACCCGGGAAGAATTGTCAATATTCATCCGGCACTGCTTCCTGCTTACGGGGGGAAAGGGATGTACGGCCAGAGGGTGCACGAAGCCGTGATAAAAAACGGGGATAAAAAGTCGGGGGTGACAGTGCATCTGGTCAATGAAGAATATGATGCCGGTAATATTTTGTTTCAGGCAGAGTGTGATGTGTTGCCCGGCGATACCTGCGACACACTGGCACGGAGAGTGCATCAGCTAGAATATGAGTACTATCCCCGGGTTGTGGAAGAATGGATAAGCAAACAGGAGGCATGAGCGGTCAGGGTAGTTCGACCGTTTGTAACAGGTGTACCAGAAATTCTCGTTTTTTTCTGAATAATTCCATGTTTTCTTCTCTAACCGGTTCCACGGGAGGTGCTTCTACCTTTAGCGGGTCAACCGGGCTTCCGTTTCTGTAAAACCTGAAATCAAGATGCGGACCGGTGGAAAGTCCCGTACTTCCCACATAACCGATGACATCTCCCTGCCTTACCCTTACTCCTGCCCGGATTCCCGGGCCGAACCCCGACAGATGCATATAGGCTGTGGAATAGACACTGTTATGCCTGATTCGCACTATTCTGCCGGCCTGTCCCTGCCAGGTGGCGGAGGTTACGACGCCGTCGCCCACGGCAAGCACAGGAGTGCCTACAGGTGCGGCATAATCTACTCCCAAATGGGGTCGACGGTATTTAAGGATGGGATGCATTCGGCTGTATGAAAACCGCGAACTGATCCGGGAAAACCGCAGGGGAGCCTTCAGGAATGCTTTCCGGAGGCTGTTCCCGAACTGGTCAAAGTACCCCAGGGTGCTGTCCTGAACCAGGGGAATGGCGTAGATATCCTGCCCCATATGATGAAAGCAGGCTCCCAAAATCTGTGTGATTTCCTTGGAAAGGGTATCCACGAAGCTTTCTTCATATACAACCCGGAAATGGTCCCCTTTCTGCAATCCGAAAAAATCCACCGTCCAGGCATAAATTTCTGAAAGCTCAAAAGCCAGGGCGGGATGAATACCCTGTTCCTGCAAGGTGTTCCACAGGGATGTTTCGATAAACCCTGCGGCAACGCGGGTTATTCTTGTAACGGGTTTTAAAGATTTATAAACCCTGACCGGAGAATGCAGGTCGAAAACCACCTGTTCTGAAAGGTCATGTTCGTATACCAGTACGCGTAGAACTGGGAGGGTATCTCCTTCCAGAAATGCCGTGTACCTGTTTCCCGACCGGATTTTACGTATGTCGAATATTCCTTCGCTGGCCCTGACAAGGGAATCGATAACAGGGTACTCTACCCCGAAATCTGCCAGCAGGGAGGCCAGGAACTGATTTCTTTTGATCCGGCCGTTCAATTCGGTATAGTTTTCTTCGGGGATCAGGCCGTTTCCGTTTTTCTGTTCGGCATAGGATGCGGAATGACTGCTTAAGGATTCCATTTCCGTCCCTGTTTCCTGAATGCAACCGGAAAAGGGAATGAATACAATTAAAAAGAAACAAAGTATAATAAACGGAAAGCCGATAAATACCGTTTTCCGCCCCGTTCCGATCTTTCCATCCGTTTTGCGGAACATGCCGTGTTCAGAGATTCCCATTTCAAACCACTACGTTGATAATGCGTTTGTGCACCACGATTATTTTCTTTGGTTTTTTCCCGTCGAGCCACCTGGCCGAACGTTCATCATTCAGTACTGCCTCCCTGACCCGGTCTTCTTCCATATCGACCGGGAGCTCCAGTTTGAACCTGAGTTTCCCGTTAAATGAGACAGGATATTCGAAACGGTCTTCTTTCAGGTATTCCTCGTTAAAGGCGGGGAACTCTGCATCGGCAACAGAAGGCGGATGGCCAAGCTGTTCCCAGAGCTCTTCGGCTACATGGGGTGCAAACGGGGAAAGGACTCTGACAAAGGCGGAGGCGGTATCCCGGCTCACTTTCCCCTTTTTGGTGCAGACGTTGGTAAAGATCATCATCTGTGAAACGGCCGTATTGAAGCGAAGTCCTTCAATATCGTTTTCCACCTTCCGGATGGTTTGATGCAGTACCTTCAATATATTTTCGTCCTTTTCTTCCCCGTTGTAGAGATTTTCGGGAGAGGAAAAGAAGCGGTACACCCTGTTCAGAAAATGATATACCCCCTTGATGCCGTTTTCCGACCAGGGTTTGGCGGCATCGAGCGGTCCCATGAACATTTCATACAGTCGCATGGAATCGGCCCCGTAGTTCTTTACCACATCATCGGGATTGACCACGTTTTTCAGTGATTTTGACATTTTGGCCACGATCTGTTTCAGTTCTTTCCCGGTTTCGGTATGGAAGAAACGGCCGTCTTTTTCTTCCACCAGATTGGAAGGCACCTTGGCCCCGCTGGCTGTTTCATAGGCATAGGCCAGGATCATTCCCTGGTTAAAAAGTTTCCGGAATGGTTCGTCGGTGGATACGATGCCCAGGTCGTACAGCACCTTGTGCCAGAACCTGGCATACAACAGGTGCAGTACGGAATGTTCGGCTCCTCCGATATACAGGTCGACAGGCATCCAGTAGGCTTCTTTCCGGGGATCGAAGATTCTCTCCTGGTTATGGGGATCGATGTACCGCAAATAATACCAGCAAGAACCTGCCCACTGAGGCATGGTATTGGTTTCGCGTCTTCCTTTTCTGCCGTCTTTTCCGGTTACTTCAAGCCAATCCCCCGCATTGGCCAGGGGCGATTCACCCTGTTCTCCGGGCTGGTAGTTTTCCAGTTCGGGCAGGGCCAGGGGCAGTTCCGATTCGTCAATCAGGCTGATTTCCCCGTCTTCCCAGTGTATTACCGGGAAGGGTTCGCCCCAGTACCGTTGTCTGCTGAACAGCCAGTCGCGGAGCTTGTAGTTCACCGCTTTCCGGCCGTATTGATTCTGTTCCAGCCAGCGAATAGTGGTTTCAATGCCCTGGTCTTTGTTCAGCCCGTTGATATCGAGTCCGGAACGGGTATCCGCAGAGCGGATATACCTGCCGTCCTCCGTCCAGCATGCTTTTCCTTTCAGGATCTGTTCTCTTTCTTCCGGAGAGGCTTCCACGGGGTCCATGATGCACCGGACCGGGAGGTTGAATTTCCCGGCAAATTCAAAATCGCGTGTATCATGTGCCGGAACGGCCATAATGGCACCGGTACCGTAACCCATCAGTACATAGTCGGCAATCCATATCGGGATTTTTTCCCCGTTTACGGGATTAATGGCATAGCTTCCCGAAAACACACCCGTTTTTTCCCTGGCCAGATCGGTGCGGTCGAGGTCGGATTTTTTGGAAGCTTCCTCCAGGTATGACCGGATAGTTTCCTTTTGTTCGGGAACCGTTAGCGGATCTACCAGTGGATGTTCGGGTGAAAGCACCATATAGGTGGCTCCGAAGAGGGTATCGGGGCGGGTGGTGAAAACCCTGATTTTGTGCCCGCTGTTTTCCACCGGGAAGTCCACTTCGGCACCGGTCGATTTCCCGATCCAGTTACGCTGCATTTCTTTTACCCCTTCCGGCCAGTCGAGTGAGTCCAGTCCTTCAAGCAGGCGTTCAGCGTACTGGGATATGCGCAGCATCCATTGTTTAAGCACTTTGCGTGTTACCACATGCCCGCATTTTTCATGAGTCCCGTCATTCAGCACCTCTTCATTGGCGCAAACAATATGGCAATGGCTGCACCACCACACCTGGGCATCGGCGTAATAGGCCAGCCGGCGGGCATCCTGATATTCCCGGATGGCTTTTTTACCGGCAGCTGCCACTTCTCCGGGTATGGGGAGTTCGTCAATGGGTCTTCCTTTTTGTTTTTGATCGTCAAACCAGGTATTGTACAGTTTCATGAAGATCCACTGGGTCCATTTAAAGTATTCCGGGTCGGTTGTATTGATTTCTCTGTCCCAGTCGTATCCCAGTCCCAGGGCCTTGATCTGTTTTCTGAATGTTTCGCAGTTTCGCCGGGTAGTGACGGAGGGGTGGGTGCCGGTTTGAATGGCATATTGTTCGGCCGGCAGGCCAAAGGCATCCCAGCCCATGGGGTGCAGTACATTATATCCTTTCATGCGTTTGTACCTGGCCACGATATCGGTGGCCGTATACCCTTCAGGATGTCCCACATGCAATCCGGCCCCGGAAGGATAGGGGAACATATCCAGCACATAATATTTAGGCAGGGCAGGATCGGCCTCCACCTTCCAGGTTTTGTTTCTTTCCCAGTAATCCTGCCATTTTTTTTCAATCTCTCTGAAATTATAATCCATTCCTGCTATGATTTTATGGGTTGGGGCCCCTGTTAAAAGGACAAAAATATTAAAATATTGGAGATGTATCTTAATAATTGACTTGTGAATGATTTGCATGCAAACGGTTTTCAGAAAAAACGGTATTTTCTTTTTAAGAACATAAAATTATCCTTTGTATATTTGCGCTGTTTCTGGTCCCGTAGTTCAATGGATAGAACGTCAGATTCCGGTTCTGAAAGTTGGGGGTTCGAGTCCCTCCGGGATCACCATCGTGCACCCGCAGCCACGGGTGCATTTTTGTTTTGTGTAACCAATCCGGGAAAAGGAACGTATAAATAATATAAATCATTGCAGATTAAGGCAATGTTTATCATGAAAAAGCGGAACGATTTTTGAGGCTTTTTCACAAAATGTTTACTATGAAGAAACGATTGTTTTCTTCTGTATGTTGTATGTTATTAATATCCTGTGTATATGCGGGAGAGAAAGCAGGTTGGGCAGAATGGATTACTCCCGGAACATGGAGCAGGAGCCACTATCAGGAACAGCAGGTGCCTGAGAAACCGGGAAAGAGTTTTCGTGTTTATCCCAACCCGGTGCAGGATGAGATGAAAATTGCCTATAACCTGGAAAAGGAAACGGAAGTGATGATGGAAATAAGGGACATTACCGGGAAAAAGGTTATGGATGAGAATCTGGAAAAGTTGAAGGGGGAATCGGAGTTGACGGTCAATCTTTCCGGTTTGAGAAAGGGGATTTACTTCATTAAATTCTATTCCACAGAGCCACTTCTTTATGAGATTATCAAGATTCAGAAGTTATAATTAATGATCCGGGGCAATAAAAAAGGGGGATTCATGCATCCCCCTTTTTTCATTTTCCGTATCACTTACCGGATATTTTCCACTTTCCTTGCGGAATAGTTGATCTTCAATGCACTGGCACGTCTCAGTGCCTGTTTCACATCAGTGACGATGCCCATCCGGGTATCTTCATCGATCTTCAAAGAGACCGTCATTTTGGTCTGGTCGGCCTCACTCAACTGGTCGCGTTCCTGGGCAATGAAATCTTCAATATCCCTTACCTGCTTGAACTGGTCGTTCAGCTGGATCCTGGGCTCGGTTCCGTAGAGGTCCTGATATGTCTTGTGCGGGACACCGATGTAGATATAACTGACCAGTGACTTGTTTTCCAGCTTTTTCACCTCTGTTGCTTCAGGAGGTCTGACGGATACTTTCAGTGCCACTTCCCGCATAACAGTTGAAACCATGAAAAAGAAAAGAAGCATGAAGACAATATCGGGAAGTGAAGCCGTATTGATTGCGCCTACCTCTTTTTTCCTTTTTTTTCCGAATCTTGCCATTTTACTGCCCTCCTACATTTTTTGGTTCGGCCTCTGAAATGTTCAAAGGAAAGATGGTTCTGATCGCTTCCTGCTGATCTTCCGGCAGATCGTCAAATTTTTCCCCGAATTTCTGCATGGCCAGTTCGTTTCTCAGCTCATTGTAAGCTGCTACCAGCTCGTTTTGGACTTGCAGGTACATTTTATAGGATGTTCCCCTGTCATTCTGTACAGAGATCACTCCTTTATTGCATACATCCACGGTACCGAAAAAAGGTACTTGCTGCACGGTTTTTTCGGGGAGAGACGGGTCATCGTTCGGATTGGCAATGAATTCCTTGGCTCTCTCGCGAAGCTGTGTGATATCGGTTGGTTCGAGTTCCACAAGGAGTTCATTGTTTTTATTGATCATGACGAGAAAGACGTTTCTTTCCCTGATCCGGTCCTGGTTTTGCATATCCTCTTCCCTGGGCATGGGAGGGAGCCTCCGCATGATTCCCGAGTCGGTGTCGAGGGTAGTGGTTACCAGGAAGAAAATCAGAAGCAGAAAGGCAATATCTGCCATCGGTGCTGCATTGATCTCTTTTATTTTCTTGCTTCCGGGCATAATATATAACTATTGTATTGTTTCAAATAGTCCATGCCAGGCATGGACAGAGCTGTACTATTTAAAGTACTTGGCGATTTCCGAATAGATAATGGCCAAAATGGCCAGTCCCATCAGGATATACGTCGTGTACAATCCAGTATCGGTCCATTTCAGGGTGATCGGATCTTTAAATATCCCGTTCGCCGTCCGGATGACCTCTTCAGATGCCAGGTTGTAGGCGAGGAAGATGATAGCTGCCGCACCTACCAGAACCAGCAGGAACCTCTTGAGGGTTTTCCAGCTCGAGAACACGTTCACCAGTGAGATCAGGATAGTGACCCCTGCGCAGAAAGCCAGCAGGATTTCTGCAAACCTGATAAATGTATTGGTGATGACGGGTTCTTCCATGGCCGTTCCTTCCGTACCGGGAACCACATCTCCCAGATAGAAGATAGCGGCCATGATGGCGGCTGTTGCCATCAGGAGGATGAGGAATATGTTGATCAGTCTGGTAACAATCTTCGACATGATTATTTATTTTTTAAATTGTATTTCACCAACAGGTCGATTAATGAGATGGAGGAATCTTCCATATCCACTACCATGCTGTCGATTTTTGAAAGGATGTAGTTGTAGAATATCTGCAACACCACTGCCACGATCAGACCGGATGCGGTGGTGATCAGGGCTACCCCGATGGGGCCTGCTACCAGACCGGCGTTTACGTCACCGGCAATACGGATGGCATCGAAGGCCTGAATCATACCGATCACCGTACCCATAAACCCGAGCATGGGGGCAATGGCGATAAACAGGGAGATCCAGGAGAGGTTTTTCTCCAGCAGCCCCATCTGCACACTACCGTATGATACCACGGATTTTTCTGCCACTTCAATGCCTTCATTGGCCCTGTCCAGCCCCTGGTAGAAAATACTGGCAACTGGTCCGCGTGTATTGCGGCATACTTCCTTAGCAGCTTCGATCCCGCCGCTTTCGAGAGCTTCTTCCACTTTCTTCAACAATTTTTCGGTGTTTGTGGTGGCGAAGTTCAGGTAAAGAATCCTTTCGATGGCCAGTGCCAGGCCGAGAATCAGAGAAAGAAGAACGGATGCCATAAATCCGGCGCCTCCTTCGATGAATTTCTGTTTGATGGCTTTATGCAGGCCCTGGCTTTCCGTGGCAACTTCTTCCACCTCTTCCATTTCTGTGGCAGCAGGGGCCTCTGTTTCAGCAGCCTGTTCCATCTGTGCGGTGTCAGCAGGCTGATCCTGAGCCACTGCAATTTTAGATGCCCCAATGGTCAGCATCCCGAAAACGGCAATCAATGTTAATAACTTTTTCATGGTTTGAACATTCTTTAAATTAAACGTTGCTGTAGTTTTCAAAAGTATAACTAATTATTGAATTTCTATGAATCCGATGGCGGAGAGGAAGGGATTCGAACCCTTGGTACTGTTCCACACAGTACACACGCTTTCCAGGCGTGCACCTTCGGCCACTCGGTCACCTCTCCTTGTCGTGTAAAGAACCCTTCGAATTTCAGCGCCACAAAATACGAAAAAAAATAAAAAAACACACACATTAGTTCGTGATTTCTCCACGGAGTGATTTATTTAAAAATATTTTAATTTCTTCATTTGTAAGTTTCTGGCCCAGAAGGAACATCAGTTTGGTCAGGGCAGCCTCCGGGGTAATGTCATTGCCTCCAATAACACCTGCTTCCCTCAGTTTCCGGCCCGTTTCGTATCGGTCCATTTCCACTGTTCCGGCCGGGCACTGGGTGACGTTCAGCACGATCATGCCCCGTTCGATGGCCTTTTTGATCGGTTCGACAAACCAGTTATCCATGGGAGCGTTTCCCGTTCCGTACGTTTCCAGTACCAGTGCCCGAAGCTGACTCCGGCCAAGCACGGCATGCATCCATTCGCGGCTCATCCCCGGGAAAATTTTTAGGATGCCAACCCGGGGATCCAGTTGTGTATAAACCCGTAACGGCTGGTGCCGGGTTGGATAACGGATCAGTCCGTAGTGATACTTGATTTGAACACCGGCTTCTGCCAGGGGTGGATAGTTGTATGACCGGAAGGCGTTGAAATGTTCGGCATTATGTTTCCGGGTGCGGTTCCCGCGCAGCAGGGTGTTTTCAAAGTAAATGCACACTTCGGGGACCATGGGTTCGTTCTCATGGCTGGCAGCGGCAATTTCCACGGCCGTGATCAGGTTTTCCTTTCCGTCGGTACGCAGGGTCCCGATGGGAAGCTGCGACCCGGTGAAAATGACCGGTTTATGAAGATTTTCAAGCATAAAGCTGAGAGCGGAGGCCGAGTAGGCCATAGTATCCGTACCATGAAGTATTACGAAACCGTCGTATTTCTCGTAATGTTTTTCAATGAGATTGGCCAGCCGGATCCAGAAAGACGGATCGATATTGGAAGAATCGATCACCGGATCGAAACTCAGAGCCGAGAGAGAACAGCCGAACTGCTGTAGTTCGGGAACCTGACGGGCAATTTGGCTGAAATCGACAGGTGACAGGGTACCGGTGAAGGGGTCATGGGCCATTCCGATAGTTCCTCCGGTATAGATGATCAGTATGGATTTCCCCTCCCTGGTCATTCCTATTTTTTGAAAAACATCTTTCTGGCGTTGCGGGTAGTAACCTCTGCTACTTCCTCCGGGCTTTTATCCGTGATTTCAGCCACTGCCTCCCCAATCAGTTGGATATAGGAACTTTCGTTTCTTTTTCCCCGGTAGGGCACGGGAGCCAGGTAGGGGGCATCGGTTTCCAGCACCAGGTGTTCCAGAGAAACCTGTTTTACCACCTGCTTCAACTCCGAGTTCCGGAATGTGATTACCCCGCCGATGCCAAGGAGAAAGCCCATACCGATGGCTTTGCGGGCATGGCTCACATTGCCTGAAAAGCAATGTAAAATGCCTGTCAAACCCGGCTTCCATTCTCTTTCAAGCACTTCAAACACCTCGGGAAATGCATTACGGATGTGGATCACCGCCGGAAGGGAAAGTTCCATTGCCCATTGTAACTGCCTGGCAAAAGCCTCAACTTGTTCGTCCCGGTAGGTTTTGTCCCGGTAAAGATCGACCCCGATTTCTCCTATGGCACAGAAAGATCCTTTGACCAGCCAGTTCCGTATTTCTTCCAGTTGCGTTTCAAACTGATTGTCCACCGACCCGGGATGAAGCCCCATCATGGGATGGCAGATCTTTGGATATTCTTTGGCCATAGACATAACAGAGTGAATCGAGCCGGTATCGATATTGGGAAGGAACAGATTTTGGACTCCGGCATCCAGAGCCCGCCGGATAACGGCTCCCCTGTCGGCTTCAAATTCCGGAAGATAAAGATGCGTATGGGTGTCGGTCCATTCCATGAACAGGGATAAAAGAGCATGCAAACATATGAAAAAGACCTTAATTGGTCAAGGAAGAGCCGGTACATGTGGAAGAAATCAGGACAAAAAAAGGCTGTTGGATACTCAACAGCCTCTTTGAGGGAAATATGCGGGATGATGATCAAACAACCCCCTGGGCAAGCATGGCATCGGCCACCTTGACAAAGCCACCGATATTAGCTCCTTTTACGTAATTTATAAAGCCGTCTTTTTCTTTTCCGAACTTAACACAGGTATGATGGATATTGATCATGATTTGATGCAATCTTTTATCCACCTCTTCCCGGTTCCATGGCAGACGCATGGAATTCTGGGTCATTTCCAGTCCTGACGTGGCCACTCCTCCGGCATTGGCGGCTTTTCCCGGACCATACAGGATATGTTTTTCCAGGAAGATTTCCACGGCTTCGGGAGTGGAAGGCATATTGGCCCCTTCGGAAACCACAAAACACCCGTTTTCTAACAGGGTTCGGGCATCGTCACCGTTCAGCTCATTCTGGGTGGCACACGGAAGGGCCACTTCACATTTGACCTGCCAGGGTCGTTTTCCTTCATAATATTCCACTCCGTATTTTTCGGCGTATTCTCTGATGCGTCCCCTCTTGATATTTTTCAGTTCCTTAACATAATTCAGTTTTTCCGCATCAATGCCGCTGGGATCATAGATGAAACCGGAGGAATCGGACAGGGTGACCACTTTCCCTCCCATTTCTATGACTTTTTCTGTGGCATATTGGGCCACGTTGCCCGATCCGGAAATAGCCACGGTTTTTCCTTTGATGCTTTCGTCCCGGGTTTTGAGCATTTCTTCTGCAAAATAAACCGTTCCGTACCCGGTGGCTTCGGGGCGGATCAAACTACCTCCGTATTCAATTCCTTTTCCTGTGAGTACGCCGGTGAATTCATTGGCCAGGCGTTTATACTGTCCGAACAAAAATCCGATTTCCCTGCCGCCTACCCCGATATCACCGGCAGGTACATCGGTGTCGGGACCAATGTGTCTGAACAGTTCGGTCATCAGGCTCTGGCAGAAACGCATGACTTCGTTGTCGGATTTTCCCTTGGGATCAAAATCTGATCCTCCTTTTCCCCCACCCATAGGGAGGGTGGTGAGGCTGTTTTTGAAAACCTGCTCAAAAGCCAGGAATTTCAGAATACCCAGGTTCACAGTGGGATGGAAGCGCATGCCTCCCTTGTATGGCCCGATGGCCGAATTCATTTCGATGCGGTATCCTCTGTTGATCTGCACTTCGCCTTTGTCGTCCAGCCATGGGATACGGAAGATAATGATCCGTTCGGGCTCAGCAATACGTTCCAGAATTTTTGCATGCTTGTACCTGGGATTTTCTTCGATAAACGGGATCAGCGATTCGGCTACTTCCTGCACTGCCTGGTGAAATTCTGTTTCTCCGGGATTTTTGGCCTTGATCATAGCCATAAATTTTTCAACTCTTGGATCCATAGGAATAAAGGTTTTGGGGTTTTGGAATGTTTTTTTTCATTGATGATGAGGGAAGCAAATATAAATTTTTTCGTAAATGAAAAATACGTTATAGAACAGGTCTGCCTGGAAGGTGAGATTTTCCAGGGAGATCAGTGGTTCAGTCTGTACAGTTTCCCGGGGAGGCAACGTACCAGGCCCGTGAATTCGAGGTTCAGCAAAAGGCTCGATGCCTTGCTCACCGGCATTCCGGCAGCCCTGGAAACTTCATCGATGGTGAGAGACTGGTCTTTTAACAGTTCTGCCAGCATTTTTTCCTCTTCGTTCAGATCGGCAAACAGACTGGTTTGTACAGGCCTGGCGGGAAGATTTTCGTCCCATCCCATCAGATATTCGATATCCTCCACTTTTTCCAGCAGGGCCGCCTGATTGGTTTTGATCAATCGGTTGCACCCGCGTGACATATCGTCGGTTACTCTTCCGGGAACGGCAAACACATCCCGGTGGTAGCTGGCAGCAATCTCGGCAGTAATAAGAGCCCCTCCCTTTTCATCGGATTCGATCACAATGGTGGCATCGCTCAGCCCGGCAATGATCCGGTTTCTTTTGACAAAATAGGGAGGTTCGGGCTTTTCATAGCTGAGAAATTCGGTGATCAGCCCTCCGTGAACCACGATTTCCCTGGCAGTCCGTGCATGTGATGCCGGGTACATGAATTCAAACCCATGTGCCAGCACAGCCACCGTAGGGAAATCTGAATTCAGGGCAGCCCGGTGGGAGGTGATGTCGATTCCAAAGGCCAGGCCACTGACAATGAGCACCTCATGATTCTTTTCCCTGAGTCCGGTTATCAGCTTTTCGCAAAAGGCTTTTCCTTCGTATGTGGCTCTTCGAGTGCCCACAATGCTCAATACTTTGGGTTGATTCAGATCAGCTTCTCCCTTCATGAAAAAGAGAACCGGTGCATCAGAACAGTCTTTCAGCCGGGAAGGGTAATCGTCATCAAGGTAGAAAAAGACCTTTATACCGTTTTTGGTTGTATATTCCTCTTCCAGTGCTGCCAGTTCAAGAAGGGCAGGATTGGCAATATTTCCTGCCAGGGTGTTTCCCACGCCAGGTATTTTTGTCAGCGCGCGTTTTTTTTCGTAAAAGACACCTTCCAGGCTTCCTGCATAGGCCACCAGTTTTTTGGCAAGAATATTCCCCACTCCGGGGATCAGACTGAGCGCAATTTTGTATGTCAGGGGTGAATAAGACATGACTACCCGGCCGCCGCACTTTTTAGCAAAAATAAAAATATGAACCCAATAAATGCAGTGGTTCAGGAATTTTTATTACCCTGACAGTTTAAGGTAATGCAGAAGCTGATGAAACCAGTATTTTCCCGCCGTGTGATGAAAAAAAAGAGGCTGCCCTATGCAGGGCAGCCCCGGGATGGTTTGTTGGTCAATATATTAAACCAGGCCCTGGTCGAGCATAGCATTGGCCACCTTGAGGAAGCCGGCCACATTGGCCCCTTTGACATAATCTACATATCCGTCGGGAGTGGTTCCGTATTTTACGCAGGCTTCATGAATGTTTTTCATGATCTGGTGCAGTTTGGCATCCACTTCTTCCGCCGTCCAGTTCAGCTTCATGGCATTCTGTGTCATTTCCAGTCCGGAAGTGGCCACACCTCCTGCATTGGCTGCTTTACCGGGGGCAAACAGTATTTTGTTTTTCTGGATGATTTCAATGGCCTCCGGGGTGCAGGGCATGTTGGCCCCTTCCGTCAGGCAGAGGCAACCGTTCTTCACCAGGTTTTCAGCGTCTTCCTTATTCAGCTCGTTTTCCGTTGCACAGGGCAGAGCCACATCGCATTTTACCTCCCAGGGATGCTTGCCCTGATGGAATTCGGCCTCTGGGAATTCGTAGGAATAGGGTTTTACAATGTCTTCGTTGGAAGCACGGAGGTCGAGCATGAAATCAATTTTCTTTCCGCTTACACCCTGAGGATCATAGATGTACCCGTCGGGACCGGAAAGGGTCACGACTTTGCCTCCCAGTTCGTTCACTTTTCTTACGGCTCCCCAGGCCACGTTTCCGAAGCCGGAAACAGCCACCGTTTTCCCTTTCAGAGTTTCCCCTATTGTTGCCAGCATTTCCTGGGCAAAATATACCACACCGAATCCGGTGGCCTCGGGCCTGATCAAACTGCCGCCCCAGTTGATTCCTTTACCGGTGAGAACCCCGGAGTTTTCCCGGGCCAGTTTCCGGTACATTCCGTACAGGTAGCCGATCTCCCTGCCGCCGACGCCGATGTCACCGGCAGGTACATCGGTCTCGGGTCCGATCAGTTTCCAGAGTTCCAGCATAAACGACTGGCAGAATCTCATGATTTCAGAAGGAGATTTTCCTTTAGGGTTGAAATCCGATCCTCCCTTGCCTCCGCCCATCGGAAGGGTGGTGAGTGCGTTTTTAAAGATCTGCTCGAATCCCAGAAATTTCAGGATACTCAGATTCACACTGGGGTGAAAGCGCAAACCTCCCTTGTAAGGCCCGATAGCATTGTTGAATTGAACACGGTATCCCAGGTTGACATGGATGTTCCCCTGGTCATCGGCCCAGGGAACTTTGAAGGTCAGTATCCGGTCAGGTTCAATCATCCGTTCAATGATACTGGCCGACTCAAACTGAGGGTTTTCATTGTATACCTCTTCAATGGATTCAAGAACTTCGCGAACAGCCTGAAGATACTCCTTTTCACCGGGATGTTTCTTTTCAAGCTCGTTCATCAATTTATCAACGTTCATTTCTGGTGCTTTTAAGTGGTTAACCTATAACAAGTTGTCAGTATTAAAAAAATGTTGAAACAAATTTCTCATTCCCTGCCATTTAAACCTATGATTTTACTCATGGTTTTTTCCTCCATCTCCCGGAATGTACTTAACTGGCTGAATAACAACGCAGTACAAAAATTCCGGCAAAAGATGTTTTATAACCTGTTATCCGGTAGCAGGCACTTTAATTTCCGGTTTTGACATACCTGTCCAGGCTTTCTGTCAAAGCCCTTCTTTGTTTTCTGGAGAGGGCCGCCAGGCTGACTGGCGGATACCGTCCTATTCCTTTTTTCATATTCAGATACAGGATGAGCTGGGGTTTCAGCCAGAAGAAGGACTTTCGGATTTCATATCGCTGAAAATCTTTTTTCGGGATTTCCACCGAGTGATGTTTTTGAGAATATATCTTGATGGAATAATAGCGGAGGATAATTTTCGGTCCCTCGTCACTGTAAATGATATAATTCAGATCCAGGCCGAAATGATACACAATGAACAGCACATAGATAACCAGAAGGCATATTCCTATCTCATTCCGGTTGAGGCCCAGGAGAGGGGTGGGAATGAGGGTGGTGGCATAGAGCAGGGCAAAAAGGGAAATAAAAAAAATGGTTACTATGAGTTGCCTCAGCTTAATGGAAATAACATTCCGGCTGTTGTTTATAGTCATGGCAGTTTATTTTTCAGCTTTTCTTCGGTTCCTTTCCCGGACAATCAGGTCCAGTTCCCGGTTGCTCTGTCCGGCCACCGAGGTGTTTTCTTCGGCCCTTCTCAAAAGGTAGGGTATGACATGCCTCACAGGCCCGTACGGAACGTACTTGGCTACCAGGAACCCCCGGTGGGCAAGATTGAAACTGATGTGATCACTCATGCCCAATAACTGGGAGAACCAGATCCTTTCATCGTCGGGAGGAATGCCGTGTGTTTTCATCAATTCGGCCATGTATGCCGAGCTGTTTTCATTATGAGTGCCGTTGAAAATGGAAATCCGGTCGATATGCTCCACAGAGAATTTCAGTGCGGCATCATAATCCCGGTCAGTACTTTCCTTGTCAGGATGAATGGGAGAGGGATATCCCATTTTCTGAGCTCTCTCGCGTTCTTTCTCCATATATGCCCCCCTAACAAACTTGGCTCCCAGGAAGTACGATCCTTTCCTGGCTTTTCGGTAGCTCTCTTTCAGAAAATCGAGCCGGTCGGTACGGTACATCTGAAAAGTATTGAAAACAATGGCTTTTTGCCGGTTATACTTTTTCATCATTTCTTCCGCCACCTCATCGATCAGGTGCTGGTAATGGCTTTCTTCGGCATCGATCAGGATAGGAATGCCGTGATCGAAGGCTTCCCGGCAAAGCCGGTCGATCCTCTCGCGCAAACGGTTTGCCTCGAGGGTTTCTTCCTCCGTCAGGGGGTGTTTGCTTCCGGCTGCTTCCAGCAACCGGGAGGTTGTAAAAGCGGTGGGTTTGAATACGGCAAAGGGTATGTGGGGGCTGGTTGCTGCAAAACGAATGGAACGCAGGGTTTCATTCAGAGCCAGGGAAATACCGGCCTCCGATTCACTTTCTTCCACTGAATAATCCAGGATGGATTTCACCCGGTGAGCAGCCATTTTTTCCACAACCGGTAAGGATCGCTTCAGGGTTTCTCCACCGCAGAAATGTTTGTAAACGGTGGGTTTCAGTATCCATTCCACGGGAATATGCCACCTGACGGCCAGAGATACCAGACGGGTACCCATTTTTACCAGCCAGGGGTGAGAAATGGTTTTAAAAAGCCAGTATGCTCTTTGCAGATCTCTGTCTGATTTGCTGATAAAAGCGATTCGGGTATCTTCAAAATGCATAGGGGCTGATCTTCAAAAGGAATACCGGCATAAAGATAACGGATTTTCCTTATCCCCGGGGTTCAGCAGAGACAGGTATTAGAAATTGAAAGAAGCCAAAAGATTTATTTACCGGAATCCGGGATTTCCTCCTGCATCAGTTGATTGTAATAAAATACCACTTCCCCCAGATCCACATCATTCCGGATATCCAGTCCGCTGGCTTCCAGAAAAGCTTCGATTTCCGTTTTTTTCTCTTCCAGGGCCTTCAGCAGACTGCGTTTTTGCTTCCTGACCGGGATCAGGTTCTGACCGTCCTTTGTGATGTAATAATCTTCCGTGATCCGGAAGTAATTCCGGTAATTGACCTCACCGAAATTGGATACGGGCATTTTTTCCGATTTGATCTCGGCATACCTTTTGACCAGCAGCCTGGCATACCCGTCGGCCAGCACCTTGAAATAACCTTCTACCGGCTTTCCCTTGAGGAAATATTTTTCGTAAATAAACCGGTGATTACCGAAAAACACATATTCCAGATCCCGTGGATTGACAAAGGTCAGGATTTTGCCCTCGTCTTTGAATTCAATCTGATTGGTATGCATGTTGTACCGGAAGCCGATGTTTTCGAAGATCCTTCCGTTTTTCATCACAACGGTTCCCGGCATGAATTCGTTTTCCAGAAAGGGAGACCCTTCAATTTCATCATAGTACACAGGATTGATTTCTGTTCCGCGACTGAGCAGGTTATCAAACTGAACATTGGATGACCGGGGGGATACAAGCTGGGCCATGGACGACGGCACCTGCACCAGGAATACTGAGCAGACCAGAATAACTGTGATACATGTTTTTTTCCTGTTCATAATATGTTTTGATACTTGTATATCAAATATACAAAAAAAGCAGTTACCATTTTTTGTTTTAAAACAGGATCGTGGTTAACGTACGACAGAATAGGGGTGATGGGAATTCATTTTCTTCTGGCATGGAAAAACTTTTCCAGTACCTGCCGGGATTCTTTTTCCAGAATTCCCGAAGAAACAAGGGTTTTCGGGTGCAATACCCGGGAAGAAAACCGGGTGAATCCTTTTTTAGGGTCAGATGTCCCGTATACAATTCTCTGAATCTGTGCCCATCCCAGTGCGGAAGCACACATGCTGCAGGGTTCCAGAGTGACATAAATGGTGCAATCGGTTAGATATTTTCCTCCCAGGTATTCTGCTGCTGCCGTAATGGCCTGCATTTCAGCATGAGCGGTTACATCGCCCAGGATCTCGGTCAGGTTATGTGCCCGGGCCACAATTCGGTTTTTACAAGTGATGACGGCTCCCACGGGTATCTCATCTTTTTCCAGGGCTTTCCGGGCTTCTTTCAGGGCTTCTTTCATGAAATACTCATCGGAAAAAAAATCGGGCAGGGATCCATTGATCGGTTCGTCCATGAATAACAAAAAAACTTAGTATTTTCGCAAGATAATAAAAACTACTCTTATGTACCGTACGCACACTTGTGGCGATTTACGAAGGAGTGATGCCGGCCGGCAGGTTGTACTCAGCGGTTGGGTGCAACGATCCAGGGATCTTGGGGGAATGACGTTCGTGGACCTGCGTGACCGATACGGCATTACACAGCTGGTATTTAATATGGAAACCGATCCCGGGCTGTGTGAAAAAGCCAGGAAACTCGGCCGGGAATTTGTCATCAGGGTCAGTGGCCCGGTGGCAGAGAGAAGCAATAAGAATCCCCGTATTCCTACCGGCGATATCGAAATACTTGTCGAGGAACTGGAAGTACTGAATGTTTCCCAGGTACCTCCTTTTACAATTGAAGAGAATACCGACGGGGGGGATGATCTGCGCATGAAGTACCGCTATCTGGATATCAGACGTCCTCAGGTGAAGGACCATCTGATCCTGCGGCACCGTATGGCCCAGGAGGTAAGGAAATATCTCGACGGGCAGGGATTTATTGAAATAGAAACACCGGTGCTGATCAAGTCTACCCCCGAAGGAGCCCGCGACTTTGTGGTTCCCTCGCGCATGAACCGGGGCGAATTCTATGCCCTCCCCCAGTCGCCGCAAACCTTCAAGCAATTGCTCATGGTGGCAGGGATGGATAAATACTTTCAGATTGTGAAATGTTTCCGTGACGAGGACCTGCGGGCTGACAGACAGCCCGAGTTTACTCAGATCGATTGCGAGATGTCGTTCGTGGAACGCGAGGATGTGCTGAATACATTTGAAGGTCTTGCCGGACATTTATTTCAGACGATACTGGGAATTCAGGTGCCGGTACCGTTTCCCCGCCTGTCGTATCAGGAAACTATGGAGAAATACGGTACAGACAAACCCGACCTGAGGTTCGGAATGGAAATACACGACCTGTCGGCGGTGGCCCGGGGGAAAGGTTTTCAGGTAATTGACGGGGCGGAATATTGCGGAGGGATCTGTGCTTCCGGAGCAGCAGGATATTCGCGAAAACAACTGGACGAACTTACCGCATTTGTCAAACGTCCCCAGATAGGAGGCAGGGGCCTGATATGGGTGAAATTTGAAACGGATGGAAATATCCGTTCATCGGTGGATAAATTTTATTCTCCGGATGATCTCCGGAAATGGGGTGAATGCTGCGGTGCCCGGTCGGGTGATCTGTTACTGGTCATGTCCGGAGAAATACATGCTACCCGCTATGCTCTGGGAGAGCTCCGGCTGGAAATGGGGGACAGATTATCGATCAGAGATAAAAATCGTTTTATTCCCCTGTGGGTGATTGATTTCCCTCTGCTGGAATGGGATGAGGAAACTGGTCGGTTTTATGCCATGCATCATCCGTTTACTTCACCACGGCTGGAAGATATCGGTTTGTTCGAATCGGACCCGGCAAGAGTCAGAGCCAATGCTTATGACCTGGTGATCAACGGGGTGGAGATCGGGGGAGGATCCATCCGGATCCATGACGAAAGTCTTCAGAAGACAATGTTTAAAAACCTGGGTTTCAGCGAAGAGGAAGCACGAGAGCAATTTGGGTTTCTGATGCAGGCTTTTCGATACGGAGCCCCTCCTCACGGAGGAATTGCCTTCGGTTTTGACCGCTGGGTGGCGTTGTTTGGAGGAAGCGAATCTATTCGCGACTTCATTGCATTTCCAAAAAACACTGCCGGAAGAGATGTGATGATCAATACTCCTTCCCCGCTTCCCGAGGAACAGCTAAAGGAACTGGGCATCCGGATCATTATATAACTAACATTCCTTTGTGGAAAAATTAATGCAGACTTTACTGTTTTTCAATTTCATTCTATTACTTTCAGCCCGAAATTCATATTGAACCAGAGATGCTAAAAATTGTGCGGACGGAGGAGGGATTTCATGTGTCCTTCCTGAAGATCAGGCGGTTGAATACCGTTATATCAGCAATTGTTGAAAAACAACTCATACAGTTGCTGGAAACTCCCGGTACCATTTTGATCCTTAGTCTCGAAGGGATCCGGTTTATTGACAGTTCGGGCTTTGATACCCTTCTGAAACTCGACCAGGCAGCCAGGGCTCATCATGGTCGTTTTGTAATTGACCAGATAGCTCCTGAGGTGGCTGAACTGCTCCAACTGGTAGGTTTACAAAATCATTTTCAGGTGGCCGGCCGGCCGGTGCGGGCGGAAACTCATTGAGTTTTCTGTAGGGTGTCTGTTCCAGGTGAAAGTTGTTACCCCGGGTTTTCGGGGAAGACAAAATCATTGTTGAATTTCGCGTATTTTTCATATCGATTATTTTTTCTAATTTTGGTTATATGTAACCCTTTTCCGAATTATTGTATTATTCAAACGAAAACCATGAAAAAAACATTACTAGCTTTGATATGCATGGTATTTCTATTGCCCTGGGACGGGCAGAAAGCCTACGGCCAGGAGGAAGCCGATTATAAGTTTACCCTCAAAACCAATCTGCTTGCCGCTTTTGCCGGACCCATATGGGTTACCTGGATAGTACCTGTAACTGGTGAGTACAAGGTGTTGTTTGAGGCCAAAACCTTTAAGAAACAATCCCTGCAGGTAGGCGCTTCTTATCTGGGTCCAAGTGTATTTGTCAGTGCCCTGAAAAACGAACTGGGCGATTCTGCCGATGTGGATGTAGGGGTTAACGGGTTCCGGGGCCAGCTCTGGTATAAATTTTTTCTTACCCGTGATTCCGACGGTCCTTCCGGTTTTTATGCCAGCCCACACTTTTCCTTAGCCAGTGCACGTATCGAGAACAAAAATGAACCGGATGACTATGTGAATGCTACGAAGCTGAACATTCACGGTGTACTGGGTTACCAGTTGATCACCCGGGGCGGATTTGTACTGGACATTTTTACCGGCCTGGGATTCCGGGATATGACCTGGGATTATGCCCAGGAAGGTTCTACCGATCTGGATTTCGGCGAGGGGAAAGGCAGGATAAATGTTACCTTCGGATTGAGTTTCGGATACGCCTTCTAAAGGCATAATCAGAAAGATATATACGAAAGGCTTCCGGTAACGGGAAGCCTTTCGTATATATTTATCCTGCAGTATCGGTCCCTGGGGTTCATTCTCTCTTGCCTTCCTCTGTCAGTTCATCCCAGAACTCAATGGCCCGCCGGGTATGGGGAATTACAATGGTGCCTCCCACCAGGTTGGCTACAGCAAATATTTCGAATATTTCTTCTGTACTCACGCCGTGCCGGTAACACTGCTCGAGGTGGTATTTAACACAGTCGTCACATCTCAGGACCATGGAACTGACGAGTCCCAGCATTTCCTTTGTTCTGGCCGGAAGGGCTCCGTCGAGATACGCATTGGTATCGAGATTGAAGATTCTTTTAATTACTTTATTCTCACCCGAGAGCAGGCGCTCGTTCATTTTCCTGCGGTACTCCCTGTAATCGTTCAGTTTTTCGCTCATAAATCTTTTTTTAATGAAGCAATTTACAAAATAGGCGCGATAATGGAACAAAAAAGCTGGTTCCTGTGTTCCCGAAATACGGCAAATTCCGATGCATTTTTATACATTTGCGGTTAGAAAAACAGACACACCTATGTCAGGTCACAACAAATGGTCAACCATCAAACGCAAGAAAGGAGCTGCTGATGCCCGGCGCTCCAAGATATTTTCCCGTATAGCAAAGGAAATTACCATTGCCGTAAAAGAGGGCGGAAGTGCCGACCCGGAATTTAATCCCAGGTTGAGGCTTGCCATTCAGAACGCCAAGGGGGCTAATATGCCCAAGGATAACATTGAGCGGGCCATTAACAAGGGGCAATCCGACTCAGGCGGTTTGCAGGAGGTTACCTATGAAGGGTATGCACCCGGAGGTGTGGGAATATTTGTGGAATGCATGACCGATAATACCAACCGGACGGTAGGGAATATTCGCTCTGTATTCAACAAGCGGGGAGGCAACCTTGGGACGAACGGATCCCTGAGTTTTTTGTTCGACCGGAAAGGTGTTTTTGCCATTCCGAAAGAAGGCTTGGACGCAGAGGAATTCGCCATGGAAGTGATCGATGCCGGAGCAGAGGATTTTCAGGAGGAAGATGATTATTTTGTGGTGTATACTGCCATGGAAGATTTCGGCAAAGTACAGAAGAAGCTGGAAGAAATAGGCGTGGTACCTGAAAATGCGGAATTGCGGCGTATACCGAACACCCTGAAAAAGCTTGATCCGGAAGAGGCCATGAAGGTGCTCCGGATGATCGATGATTTCGAGGAGGACGATGATGTGCAGAATGTTTACCACAACCTGGAATTAACGGAAGAAATCCTGCAGAAGTGGGAAAACAGTTGATGTATCCTCCCAGATCATTCGCCCTGTGAGGGGTTTCATACTGCCGGCCAACCGGTGATTCTTTCTTTACGGCCGGTTTGCAGCGCAGATAATTTTTCTATTTTTACCGAAAAGGGCATCATCATGAAAGGTAAATATATTCTGGCCCTGGATCAGGGTACCACCAGTTCACGGGCCATTCTTTTTAACAGGGAAGGAGGCCTGGCAGGAATGGCGCAGCGGGAGTTCCCGCAATTTTATCCCCAGCCGGGCTGGGTGGAACAGGATCCACTGGATATCCTGAACAGCCAGCTGGAGGCTGTCAACGAATTAATGACCCATACCGGAATTGACCGTACCCAGATTGAGGCCATCGGTATTTCCAATCAAAGAGAAACTGCCGTTGTGTGGGAAAAAGAAACCGGACTTCCCGTATATCCCGCGCTGGTATGGCAGGATAAACGCACATCGGCTTTCATGAACCAGTTCCGCAGAAAGGAAACAGAAAGGTCTTTTCTGGAAAAAACAGGTCTGGTAGCCGATACGTATTTTTCAGCTTCCAAAATATACTGGATTCTCGATCATAATCCGCAACTGCGTGAAAAAGCCAATGCAGGAAAACTCCTGTTCGGCACGGTAGATTCCTGGCTTATCTGGAATCTTACGGGAAGAAAGGTTCATGCAACCGATCTTACGAATGCCTCGCGCACCCTGTTGTTCAATATCAATACTCTGGATTGGGATACTGATATGATGAAACTTTTCGGTGTTCCCGGGGTGATGATGCCCGAAGTAAGACCTTCGGCGGGGGAATATGGCAGGGTGTCGGCCGATTTCCCATTTTTGCAGGGAATCCCCGTAACCGGAGTGGCCGGAGATCAGCAGGCTGCCCTTCTTGGCCAGGGATGCCTGGACCCGGGCATGGTGAAAAATACGTATGGTACAGGATGTTTTCTTCTGATGAATACAGGAACCCGTCCGGTTTTTTCCCGGTCCGGACTACTGACCACCATTGCCTGGGGTATTGACAATCAGGTATACTATGCCATGGAAGGGAGTATTTTTATTGCCGGAGCGGCCATCCAATGGCTGAGGGATTCCCTGGGTATCATTGCAGCGGCTTCTGAAACGGACCCTATATCCAGGGAAGCCGGAGATACGGGAGACCTTTTTGTTGTTCCCGCCTTTTCGGGCCTTGGGGCTCCTTACTGGGATATGAACGCCCGGGGCGGAATACTGGGGATATCCCACTCTACCGACAGAAAAAAGATCGTGCGTGCCACCCTGGAATCCCTGGCCTATCAAACCCGGGATGTCATACTGGCCATGGAAAATGATTCGGATGTTCCTGTGCAGCAGCTGAAAGTGGATGGGGGAGCTTCAGCCAATAATTTCCTTATGCAGTTCCAGGCCGATATCCTGGGTAAGGAAGTGCACCGGCCTGAAAACATCGAAGCCACTGCCATGGGAGCCGCCATGCTGGCCGGGTTGGGGAGCGGTTTCTGGAATACGGATGAGATCAGACAATTTCATTCTGCCGTTACCGTTTTTACCCCTGAAATGCCTTCTTCCGTGAGAGAAAAAAAATACCGCAAATGGCTGAAAGCGGTGGAACGGGTAAGGGCGTGGACCGAACAGGAAGAATCATGAAAGGATTGAACAAAATAACTGCCGGGATTATGATCTGTCTGCTGGCAGGATCCCTGAGCGGTTGCAGGGTGGACGAAGTAGAAGTATCGGGCTTCAGAGGTATCCGCCTGCATCGTTTTTCCAACCAACAACTGGGAGTGGAAGTGCTGATGCAGGTAAATAATCCGAACCGTCTGGCTTTTCGGATTACCGGCATCGACCTCGATGTGACATTGAATGACCGTTATCTGGGAAAGATCACCAATGCCGGGAAAATACGTATTCCGGGACTATCCGACCAGGTGCATTCACTTCATCTGAATATTGAAATGAATAGCTGGATATCAGGTCTTACCACCTTCATCAATATGCTGGGCAAACGAACCGCTGTTCTGGAAATTGACGGATACGTCAGGGTGAAATCCTCCATTCTGGGCAAGACTATCCGGATCAGTGAAATTACCGAGGTGGAGGTGGTTCCGTGAGGATTTTCACAGGGAAAGGGGAAAAAGAAAAAATTGCTATATTTGGTTGGGAATCAATAAAAAATCAGACATGAAAAGAGTACTTGTCCCCGTCGATTTTTCCAGGGACTCTATGAATGCCCTGAATGCTGCCATTTCGGTTGCCAACAAAATAGAAAGCGATATCCGGTTTATCCATGTGAGGAAAAACAAAGATTATGATGAACCGTTTGTTATTGAGGGGAAAGAGCAGGATTACGGTCAGACCGTGGAAGAATTCTGCGGGCAGATTGTGAGGGAATACAGGAAGAAGCTCAAAAAGGGCAACATGGATTATGTGATCAGGCACGGTAAAATATACAAGGGAATCATCGAACAGGCCAGGCATGACAGATCCGGCCTGATCATGATGGGAACACACGGTGTTTCGGGATTTGAAGAATTCTGGTTGGGAAGTAACGCCTACCGGGTGGTTTCCAAGGCTCCCTGTCCGGTTATTACCGTACGTCATGGGTTTAAAAGGAAAAAATTCGGAAAGATACTGCTTCCCATTGATTTCAAAAGGGATACCAGGCAAAAAATACCGTTTACTACCGAACTGGCCAGACTCCTGAATGCCGAAGTGCATGTGGTGGATTTTCGAAGTACTGACCGTACCGATATTAAAATCCGTTTGAAAAAATATGCCGATCAGGCTTACGATTATGTTACCGGGCATGGTGTGAAGGCAGTCCGGAGCAGTAAAAAAGGAGGGGATATCCCGGAAACCATTATCTCCTACGCCGTACACGAGGATATTGACCTGATATCTATCGTGACCTTCGAGAGAGGAACCCCTGCCAATATGGCTCTCAGTACCAATGCCCAGCTGATGGTAAACCATTCACCCATTCCCATTCTGTCGATTCATCCTTCAACGAGAAAGTAATGCTGACAAGGATCAGTTGTATCATATTGTTATTATTTCCCCTGGTGGCGGCAGCGCAGAACGTTGAAGCCATGGAACGCGATACTGTCCCCGATGACCGGAATATGAACGAAATAATCGTGCCGGGTGAGCTCAGGATCTTCCAGGACAAACGGATCGACGATCTGATCCACCGGCATGTTCAGCTCAATGCGGAACGTGGCGGACTTGACGGTTACCGCATTCAGATCTATTTTGGTTCGGGAGCCATGGGAAGGGAAGAAGCCAACGAACATCATGCCAGGGCCCTGTCGTATTTTCCCGAGCTGAAAGTACATCTGATCTATCAGTATTCCTATTATAAAGTGCGAATCGGTGATTTCCGGACCCGGGAAGAAGCGTTCCGCTGGCACCAGAAGGTGAAACGCAGGTTTCCTAATGCCTATATTGTCCCCGATATTATTATATTTCCCAGGATCGATCTCTGACCTGCTACCCTGTCCTGTTAAAAAATGTTCATAAGTCGCCGGCATACTTTTCCGCACATGCCGGCCATTTGTTGTATTTTAGTCTGTCATTAATTGAGAATACATTATGGGGGGAATTTTTGGCACGGTATCACGTGCCGATTGCGTAACTGATCTGTTTTATGGAACCGATTATCATTCCCACCTTGGGACCAAACGGGCGGGAATGTGTGTGTATGACCGGGGAGAATTTATTCGAAGCATTCACAGTATTGAAGATTCCTATTTCCGCACCAAGTTTGAACAGGATCTTCCCAAATTCAGGGGGAATATGGGTATTGGCGTCATCAGCGATACCGACAGCCAGCCCATTCTGATTCATTCCCACCTGGGCCGGTATGCCGTGGTAACCGTGGGAAAAATCCTGAATATGGACGACCTCGAAAAACGGATGCTGAAACAACACCGGCATTTTTCGGAAACCACCCAGGCCGGCACCAATCCTTCGGAAATGGTGGCAATGTTGATGGATGAGGAGAAGAACTTTGCAGATGGCATTGAAAATGTAAGGGAACGGATCAGAGGGTCGTGTACGTTCTTGGTACTGACCCCTGAAGGAATTTATGCCGCCCGCGACAGGCTGGGGCGAACCCCGCTGGCTATTGGGAGGAAGAATGGGAGTTGGGCCGTGGCTTCGGAAACTTCCGCTTTCCCTACACTGGGGTATGAACTGGAATACCAGCTGGGTCCCAATGAACTGGTTTTTATCTCCCCAGAAGAATACAAAAGGGTGATCCCCCCAGGTTCAAGAACGCAGGTGTGTGCATTTCTCTGGGTTTATTACGGATATCCGGCCGCGGAATACGAAGGGGTGGGGGTGGAACTCACCCGCTACCGTTGCGGAGCGGCACTGGCTGGAAAAGATGATACGGAAGCCGACCTGGTTTCGGGAATACCCGATTCGGGAGTGGGACATGCCATTGGGTATGCCATGGGGAAGGGGATTCCTTATATGAGGCCTTATGTGAAATATACTCCCACCTGGCCCCGTAGCTTCATGCCTTCACGCCAGGAAACACGTGAACTGGTGGCCAGGATGAAGCTGATTCCTGTGCGTGAGGTGATTGAAGGGAAAAGGATTGTATTCTGCGACGATTCCATTGTACGCGGCACACAGTTGCTCGATACCATCCGGGTATTGAACCATTATGGGGCGAAGGAAACCCATATGCGGGTGGCCTGCCCTCCCCTGGTATATGCCTGTGATTTTCTGAACTTCTCGGCCAGCAAATCGGTTGCCGAACTGGCCAGCAGAAAGGCCATGCTACAACTGGAAGGAAGGGCCGACGGAGACGCCAGTGAATATGCCACAGCTGGTACGGCAAAATATCAGGCCATGGTGGAGCAGATCAGAAAGCGGATTGGATTGACAACCCTTGTTTACCAGCATATCGACGATCTGGTAAAGGCCATCGGTCTTCCGAAGGAAAAAATATGCACCCATTGCTTCGATGGCTCCAGTTTCGACCGCTGAAAGATTGCTGCGGTAAAGAATCCGGCAGAATGTTTTCGGCCCTGCGGGCAGGGATTTATTAATTTCCGTATTTTTGCTTTGCGAAAAGAACCTTCCGGATGAGTGATACAGTAAAGCACGAATGCGGCATTGTCCTGTTCAGGTTGCGAAAACCCCTGGAATATTACCGGTATACATATGGTTCCTGGCAATACGGGCTGCGAAAGGTGTACCTGTTGATGGAAAAACAGCATAACCGCGGGCAGGACGGAGCCGGTCTGGTTAATGTGAAAATTGACCAGGAACCCGGAAAACAGTACATATTCCGGCAAAGGTCGAACAAAACGAATCCAATATATCTGATATTCAAAAAGATATATGAGGATATCGAGGAGCTGACCTCCCGTGTAACTCGGTCGGTTACTGAAGATCCGGGGTGGGCCAGGAAAAATCTTCCTTTTGCGGGCGAATTATTTCTGGGGCATTTGAGGTACGGCACTTTTGGCCTGAACAGCATCGACACCGTTCATCCGGTTCTGCGCATGAACAACTGGCGTTCCAGGAACCTTGCCCTGGCCGGGAATTTTAATCTGACCAATGTGGACGAATTGTTTCGGATACTGCTCGATACGGGCCAGCATCCCAGGGAATATTCCGATACGGTGACCATCCTTGAAAATATCGGTTATTACCTGGATGAGGAGAACCAGGATATGTACCACCGGTACCTGGATCAGGGGGTGCCCCGTGAGCAGATCTCTTCCCTGATTGAAGAAAATATTGATCTCTCGGCTGTGTTGAGGCAGGCCAGTAAACGATGGGACGGCGGCTATGCCATCGGTGGGATTGTGGGGCACGGTGATGCTTTTGTTTTCCGCGACCCATGGGGGATACGGCCGGTTTATTATTATCATGACGAAGAAGTGGTGGTAGCTGCCTCTGAAAGGCCGGTTATTCAAACGGTGTTGAATGTCAGATCGGAGAATGTGTCTGAATTGACACCGGGTTCAGCCCTTATTGTCAGGAAAACCGGCCGGGTGGAAACGGTTTCCATTCGGGATGCCGGCATCAAACGTTCCTGTTCGTTTGAAAGAATTTATTTTTCGCGGGGAGGAGATGCCGATATTTACCGGGAACGGAAAAAACTGGGCGAGCTGCTCACTTTCCCGGTGCTGAAAGTAATTGATCATGACCTGCAGCATACGGTATTTTCATACATTCCCAATACCTCCGAATCTGCATTTTACGGCCTGATCAAAGGCTTGCAGGAATACCTGCTGCAATGGCAGCAACGGCAGATCATGATGCTGGGAGAAAGCCCCGATGAAGACAAGTTGAAAAATATTCTGGCTTTCCGCCCACGGATTGAAAAGGTAGCCATTAAGGACGTGAAACTCCGTACTTTTATTGCCCAGGAAAAGGGCAGGGATGACCTGGTGGAGCACGTGTATGATATTACCTACGGAACAGTGGAAGAAGGAAGAGATACCCTGGTGATCATGGATGATTCTATTGTGAGGGGCACGACCCTGAAAAAAAGCATCCTGAAAATACTTGACCGGCTGGGACCCAAAAAAATCGTGGTGGTTTCCTCCTCACCCCAGATCAGATACCCCGATTGCTACGGGATTGATATGTCGAGGCTGGACCAGTTCATTGCTTTCCAGGCAGCGATCGCCCTGCTCAGGGAAAGGGGAATGGAAGCGGTGATTAACGAAGTTTACCTGAAATGCAAGGAGCAGGAAGCCCTTCCCGGGAGAAAGATCGTTAATCATGTTAAAAAAATTTATGATCCCTTTACTCCCGAGGAAATATCGCGAAAAATAGCAGAACTGCTCAGAGATGAATCCATCAGGGCCGAAGTGGTGGTTGTATACCAGACCATCGAAAACCTGCACGAAGCTTGTCCGGGTCATACGGGCGACTGGTATTTTACGGGCGATTATCCCACGCCCGGGGGCAATAAAGTGGTTAACACCGCCTTTATTCATTACATGGAAGGGAAACAGCAGCGTGCCTACTAATCGTTTTCCCTTACTCTTTCGTCTTTGTCGAGGTCGAATGTGGAAATATGTCTTTCCACCTTGGAAGGATAAATATCGGGAATGGTTACCATCATAGCGGTTTCCTCCACATTCCCGAATGATTTGTTTACCGCTGTACCGAATACCCTGAGCGAGTCGGAGAGATTGATGTATGCATTGAACAGGGGCGGTATATTTTCACCCAGTGCCCTGACCTTCTGTGAAAGAATTTTATAATTATCCCGGAAGGTTTCTCCGGAAAAAAATTCACTCACCTCTTTCTTATCTACCTCAATACTCACCGGTTCAATGGGAGTAATGAGGTTGTCGGGATCAGGGAAATGTTCATTTAGAAAGTGCAGGATCATGTTCCTGGCCTTTCTGTTGAAGTGGGGGTACATGGTTACCTTCCCGAAAAAATATTTTACATGGGGGTTCATGACGACCAGGGCCCCCAGGCCATCCCACAGGTTGTCAAGGGCATAGAGGCTTTTTCTTGATCTGGCGGTTGACTGATAGTCGGGCTGGACAAAGGACCGTCCCAGTTCAATGGTCATGGGCAGGTATTCCCTGATAAACTGATCGGAAAAACGGAACATTTCCGAGGTAGCAAGCATCTCGGGCTTCATTTCCTTTCCATCTGGTCCCTGGCCGAGGATGAAACGATACCCCCCCAGTATCTCCCGGGCATCGGGATCCCATACAATCAGTTGCTGGTAAGGATACTCGGAAGTGTCAAATTCATCAATGTCTATTTCCTTTCCCGTTCCTCCACCGGCTGCGCGGAAAGAAATTTCACGCAACCTGCCTATCTCACGCATGATCGTAGGAGAGTTCAGGTAATTGATGATATATAGCTCATTTCCTCCGTTGTTCGTTTTTCTGACGAACTTTTCATCGGTAAGCTCCTCAAGGATCTTCTTCCGTGATAACGGTGCAATAATTTTTTTCATACGGGAGACAGAAATCAATTACTAAATTAATAAATTAATAAATCTGCAGAAAATTATTTCAGGTAGGGGAAAAGTATATTGGGACTCTGTTCCAGGTTGTACACATGGTGTTTGAGGAGTTCGGCCCATTCTTTGGGAGAGTGTCGGCTGTCAAAGGTATCAAATGGAATGGGTTGCCCAATCGTAAGCGTGATTTTTTTGTTTTTTTCCACCTGCTTGAACATTTCATCGGGCAGATAAACCATTTCAATATTTGACCGGATTCCCAGTATCACCCGCAGATTGGCCAGCCTGTAGAAAAAATTGGAATTTCTCCCGCTAAAGTGCGCCGGAACAATATCCCGCTTATATTGCCGGGCTTTTACAATGAAATTCTTTTTCCATTCCAGGTCCCTGATAACCCCTTTTCGTTTTCTGGAACATAACCCTGCCGGGAAATAAAGTATCTGAGCATCAGAAGAATAAGCTTTTTCAATTTTCCGGGCATATTCCAGCGACTGGCGACCGTGCTTGTTCACAGGGATGAAAACCGGTTCCAGGTTACTGATATTCATCAGCAGGTCGTTTACTATGAACAGGACCTTCTCGTGATATTTCCCTATTTCATGGATGAAGACCAGTCCGTCCAGACCCCCCAGGGGGTGATTTGATGCAAAGATGTAACGACCTTCCCGGGGAATGTTGTCCCTGCCCACCACCTCATACTCTATTTTCAGATATTCCAGTGCGGCCGCTATAAATTCCTTTCCACTGAGATGGCCCCGCCGCCGGAGAAAATCGTTAAGCTCGTCCTGATGCACAATCCGTTTCAGATACCTCGGGATAAAACGGGGTAGCAGAGCATACAATCGGGGATTTCTGGCTTTCAGAACATCCTCAACATCAATGAGTTGTATTTCTTTTTCCGGGGTCTGTGCCATGTTTTATAGAGATTCTTCATTCCTGTTGTCAAAAATAAGAAAAAACAGGCTGAAACAGCAGATCAGGTGATATCTGTGAAAAAAAATCCCCCTGCAGTGAATCATTTCCGGTCTTTTTTCCGTAAAACTTTTTAACAAAAGTGGTAAAAAATGGGAGAAAGTGGGTAAATGTGGGAATTTTTCTTTAATTTAGCCCTATTAAATGATCCGTAATGGCAACCTTTATAGGAGATTTTACGTGTAAGGTTGATGCAAAAGGCAGGGTCATGCTGCCTTCTACTTTCAAAAGGCAACTGCCTGCTGAAGCACAGGATACGTTTGTGGTAAAGAAAGACATTTTTGAACAATGTCTGGTGCTCTACCCCCTGCATGAATGGGAGCGGCAGAACCAGATCATCAGGGAGCGTATTAATCCCTACCGGAAGGACCACAACCGTTTCCTTCGAAATTTCTACCGGGGAGCGGCCGAACTGGTGCTGGACGGGAGTAACCGGATACTGATTCCCAGGCGCCTTCTGGCAGAGGTGGGCATTGACAAAGAAGTGGTGCTGGCCGGTCAGGATTCACGCATTGAGATATGGCCGGCAGAAAGTTATGGCAGGATGGAGGAATCTGAGGATGAATTCGCCTCCCTGGCCGAAAAGATCATGGGAGGAAGAACCAGTGAACAGGATGTATAATGGATTATCATATACCGGTTCTTTTACAGGAGAGTATCGATGGCCTGCGGCTGAAACCTGAAGGGGTGTATGTGGATGCTACCTTCGGAGGGGGAGGGCATTCGCGGGAAATCCTGAAGAATCTCAAAACCGGTCGTTTGATTGCTTTTGACCAGGATCCGGAATCAAAAGCAGATCATGTCCATGACGAGCGGTTTTTGTTTGTACGGCATAATTTCAGGTATCTGAAGAATTTTCTCCGCTGGTTCGGCTTTGAGCAGGTTGACGGGGTACTGGCCGATCTGGGAGTTTCTTCCCATCAGCTCGACAGCCCGGAAAGAGGATTTTCTTACCGTGAGGATACGGCCCTGGATATGAGAATGAATCCGTATATTCTGGAATCTGCGGCTGACGTTCTGAACAGCCGGCCGGAAGATGAGCTGAAATGGATATTCCGTAATTACGGAGAACTTCCCCGGGCAGGGGAACTGGCGGCTAAGATCGTTGCTTTCCGCGCGGTGCGCCCCCTGGCAACCGTGGGGCATTTGATGGAAGCCCTGGAAGGATCACTGCCGGCAGAAAGACAGGCCAAATACCTTTCCCGGTTGTTTCAGGCTATTCGCATAGAGGTAAACCAGGAACTGGAATGCCTGAAAGAACTGCTGGAACAGTGTACAGAGGTCATTCGTCCCGGGGGAAGGCTGGTGGTGATCACCTACCATTCCCTGGAAGACCGGATGGTGAAAAATTTTATCCGCTCGGGCAATACCCGGGGGATTATTGAAAAGGATCTGTACGGTCATTTTACCTGTCCGTTCCGTCCCGTTAATCGCAGGGTGATTATACCCGACCGGGACGAGATACGAAGGAATAAAAGGGCACGAAGCGCCAAACTGAGAATTGCAGAACGTGTGGATGAATAAAATGCCATGAGCCAGGAAAAAAAGAACATAGAATTCATTGATGTAAAGGAACCATCACGGGGAGGTAAACGTAGTGGGGTCAGGGAATTCCTTGACGGCACCCTGCTTACCCGCGAATCAGTGGTAAGGCAGCTGCCGTTTGTTCTTTTCCTGACCTTCCTGCTGGTGGTGTATATCGGGAACCGCTATCATGCCGAACGCCTGGTAAGGCAGATCGATCGTCTGGAAAAAGAGGTGAAGGAGCTGAGGGCCGAGGCTATTTCCGTGGCTTCTGAATACAACCGGCTGAACAAACCTTCAGAAGTGTTCAGGCTGGTGAATGAAAAGGGACTGGGGTTGAAAGAATCGATGGAACCTCCAGTTAAACTCAATAACACAGAAAGAAATAAATAAGAACTGCTTTTCGAAGTATGTCCATCAAAAAGGATATTATCTGGCGGATCGGAATGCTTTACCTGGGGGTATTCCTTGTGGGAATTACCATTCTGGGGAAGGCTTTATATATCCATCTGGTGGAAGGACAGGAATACAGGGAAAAAGCCGGGAGGCAGAGTCTGAAAGATATTACCATCCTTCCAAACCGGGGTGATATTTATGCTGCCGACGGCCGGATCCTGGCCAGTTCGGTACCTTATTATGAAATCAGAATGGACATGCGCAGTACGGCACTCAGCGCACAGGTTTTCCTCAGTCAGGTCGATTCACTGGCTATCAGGCTGTCGGCCCTGTTCCGTGATCGTACAGCCCGGCAGTACAAAAACGATCTGATGCAGGCCTGGCAACGGGGTGACCGGTATTACCTCGTGCGCCGGGGGGTGAGTTATGCAGAGCTGAAAAAACTGAAAACTTTTCCCATATGGCGTCTTGGCAGGTATGAGGGAGGATTTATTTATGTTCAGGATAATCTGCGCATAAAACCCCACCAGCACCTGGCTTCCCGTACTATCGGCTACCTTACAAAAGGACCTACAGGGAATGTGGTGGGTATTGAGGGTGCCTACGATCAGTACTTGAGCGGTGTGACTGGTGTCAGACTGATGCAGCGGCTGGCAGGGGGTGTGTGGATGCCGGTGAACGATGGCAACGAAGTGGAGCCGCGCGACGGCATGGATGTGATTACCACCATCAACATCACCCTGCAGGATGTGGCCCATAATGCCCTGCTGCGGCAGCTCATCCGGCACGATGCCCATCATGGCACGGCCATCCTAATGGAAGTATCTACCGGGGCTATCAAGGCCATGGTGAATCTTGAAAAAGACTCAGACGGAACCTACCGGGAACTCTATAACTATGCTATCGGGGAAAGTACCGAGCCTGGCTCGACCTTCAAATTACCTGTTTTGATGGCAGCCCTGGAAGACGGCGTGATCGATTTGAATGATTCCATTGATACCGGCGAAGGAGAATATCAGATTTATGACAAAACCATTCGTGATACCCGCAGGGAAGGCTACGGAAAAATTACCGTCCGTGAAGTATTTGAAGTTTCATCCAACGTGGGAGTAGCAAAAATTATCTATGAGAACTACAGGGATCACCCCCATGATCTGATCGACAGGTTGATCAGCATGAACCTCAACAAAAAGCTGGGAGTGGAAATCAAGGGAGAAGGGACTCCCATGCTCAGTTACCCCGGCGATAAATACTGGTCGGGGATTTCTCTGGCTATGATCTCGCACGGGTACGAGGTGATGCTGACTCCCCTGCAAATTCTAACTTTTTATAATGCCGTGGCAAACAATGGCAAAATGGTTAAACCCAAATTTGTGGAAGAACTGAGGTACAGGGGGAAAAAGGTCCGTTCCTTCGGTACCCAGGTTCTTAATCCATCCATCTGTTCTTCATCAACGATTGAAAAAGCCAGAACCATGCTGGAAGGAGTGGTGGAGAACGGGACGGCTATGAATCTGAAGAATCCTTATTACCGGATTGCCGGGAAAACGGGAACGGCTCAGATTGCTAATAAAAATGTGGGATACCGGCAGGAATCGAAGGTTAGCTATCAGGCTTCTTTCGTGGGATATTTCCCTGCCGATCATCCGAAATATTCTTGCATGGTGGTGATAAACAGTCCCTCCAATTCGGTGTATTACGGCAATCTGGTGGCGGGTCCCGTTTTCCGGGAAATTGCCGATAAGGTTTACGCCACCAGCCTCGATATGCATCCCACTGTTGACCGGCTGGCTGCCAGAGGTGAAGGTGGGGTGCCCTATTCCAAAAACGGCAGCTGTTCCCATCTGGTGAAAGTACTGGAAACCCTGGATATGGATTACCGGCAAACAAACCCCCGGGCACCCTGGATTATTCCGGCGGGCAAAGATACTGTGGTGGATATTTATCCACTGGAGGTGACTGGCCACCTGGTGCCGAATGTGGTGGAAATGGGGTTGCAGGATGCCTTGTACCTGCTTGAAAAACAGGGTTTGAGAGTAAGGGTGAAAGGCAGGGGAAAAATAAGAAATCAATCCATACCTCCGGGTACCCCGGTGAAACCGGGACAGGAGATATTACTGGAAATGAGTTTTGTATAAAGTAATGGCGGCACATGAAAAACCTTGGGGACATCATACAGGCAATGGAAGTGATCCGGCAGAAAGGACCCGGTAATCCCGTGCTGACAGGCATTTGCCAGGATTCCCGTGAAGTGGTTGACGGATCCCTGTTTGTTGCCGTCAGGGGAACCCGTGTGGACGGACACCGGTTCATTCCCCAGGCTGTTCAGCAGGGAGCACGGGCTGTCGTATGTGAAAACCTGCCCGGGGAAATTCATCCCGGAGTGAGTTACCTGAAAGTGAAAAACAGTGCCGTGGCCCTGGGATTGCTGGCTTCCGCCTGGTACGATCATCCTTCGTCACGGCTCCGGCTGGTGGGGGTAACCGGAACCAACGGGAAAACCAGCATTGCCACCCTGTTGTATGCCTTGTATTTACGCCTGGGATATCCGGCCGGACTGGTTTCCACCATTGAATACCGCGTTCTCGAAAAATCGCTGCCCGCCAGGCATACTACCCCCGATGCACTGACACTCAATGCCCTGCTGGCTGAAATGGTGCGTGCGGGAGCAGAATATGTTTTTATGGAAGTCAGTTCGCACGCAGCCGCCCAGCACAGGATCAGCGGCATTACCTTTTCTGGAGGCATATTTACCAATATTACCCGTGACCACCTGGATTATCATGGGGATTTTGATGAATATATCCGGGCCAAGAAATCGTTCTTCGACTGGTTGCCTGCCGGGGCTTTTGCCCTGGTGAATGCCGATGAAAAGCACAGTCAGGTTATGGTGCAGAATACTGCGGCCAGGGTCAGAACCTTCGGGCTAAACAGGTTGGCTGATTACCGGGGAAAAATCGTGGAAATCAGCCTCGAGGGCATGATGCTCAGGATCGGTGAATACGAACTATGGACTCCAATGATCGGTCATTTTTATGCTTCCAATCTGCTGGCAGTTTACGGAGCTGCTCTGGAAATGCAACAGAAAAGCGAGGAAGTGGTCAGAGCCATAAGCGAACTCAGGCCGGTCAGGGGAAGGTTCGAAACCCTCCGTGGAAAGGATGGGAAGATGGCTGTGGTGGATTATGCACATACCCCCGATGCTCTTGAAAATGTACTGAAAACCCTCAGCCGGTTCAGGGATGACAACCACCGGATCATGACGGTGGTGGGTGCCGGTGGTGACCGCGACCGGGGGAAACGGCCTATGATGGCAAAAATAGCTGCAGATTACAGCGACCGGGTGATTCTGACTTCCGACAATCCCAGGACGGAGGATCCCGAAGTGATCCTCGACGATATGGAAAAGGGACTGGATGAGACAGAAAAAAAACGGATGGTGCGTATCACAGACAGGAAAGAAGCTATCCGGGCCGCCCTGATGATGGCTACAAAAGGAGATATCGTCCTGGTGGCAGGAAAGGGGCACGAAACCTATCAGGAAATTGCAGGAATGAGATATCCCTTCGATGACAGGGAGGTGATCAGAGAATTCATGAAATAATTATACGGTATGTTTTATTACCTGTTCGAATATCTTGAAAAACTAAATGTGCCGGGAGCCGGAGTCTACCAGTACATTTCCTTCCGCTCGGCCATGGCCGTGATCACTTCGCTGATCATTTCCCTGCTTTTCGGGAAAAGGATCATTCTTTTCCTGCAGCGGAAACAAATCGGGGAAACCATTCGTGACCTTGGTCTGGAGGGGCAGTATGCCAAACAGGGAACTCCCAGCATGGGCGGATTGATCATTCTGGCTTCGATCATCATACCCACCCTGTTGTTCGGTGATCTCAGCAATATATACGTGATCCTGATGCTGATCACCACTTTCTGGATGGGACTGGTAGGATTCGCAGACGATTATATCAAAATATTCAGGCACAATAAAAAAGGACTTGCCGCGAAGTTCAAAATACTGGGCCAGGTGGTGCTCGGGCTGATCGTGGGAATCACCATGTATACCTCCGACCAGGTAGTGGTGCGTGAAAGGTTACCGGTAAGCGAAATCCGGACCCAAACCCTGGAAGACAGCTACCGCCGCGTGGGTGAGCCTGACCGGACGGTACAGACCAGGGATATCAAATCGACCATTACCACCATCCCGTTTGTCAAGAACAATGAGTTCGATTATGCCTGGCTGGTGGGTTTTCTGGGAAAACATAAACAGCAGTGGGCCTGGGTGGTTTTTGTGGTGATGGTGATCCTGATCGTGACCGCAGTATCGAACGGGGCCAATATGACTGACGGACTGGATGGCCTGGCTACAGGCACTTCGGCCATTATGGGAACCACCCTGGGGGTGCTGGCCTACCTCTCGGGGAATATCATTTATGCCGATTACCTCAATATCATGTACATTCCCTATACCGGGGAGCTGGTGATCTTTATGAGCGCCTTCATTGGTGCTGCCGTGGGGTTCCTCTGGTACAATTCCTATCCGGCACAGGTATTCATGGGCGATACGGGAAGTCTGGCTATGGGGGGCATCATTGCCGTCTTTGCCATTGTGATCAGGAAAGAACTGCTCATTCCCATTCTCTGCGGAATATTCCTGATGGAAAACCTGTCGGTGGTAATCCAGGTGTGGTACTTCAAATATACCCGAAGGAAATACGGGACAGGACGCCGGGTATTCAAAATGGCGCCACTGCATCATCATTACCAGATAAAAGGCTATCCCGAGCCCAAAATTGTGACCCGTTTCTGGATTGTGGGGATTTTACTGGCCGTCATAACCATTGTTACACTGAAGATCAGATAATAAGAAAAAACACATGCCTGAAAAGATCGCCATACTGGGTGCAGGTGAAAGCGGAACAGGGACAGCCCTGCTGGCCGCCAGAAAGGGATACCGGGTATGGGTGTCCGATCAGGGAACAATCCGCGATAAGTACCGGAAAATTTTGCTTGAAAACGATATTCCCTTTGAAGAAGGGAAACATACCTCCGGGAAGATCCTCGATGCCGACCTGGTGATGAAAAGCCCGGGTATTCCCGATACGGTTGAAATGGTGCAAAAGATCAGGGCCGAAGGGATATCGGTGGTCTCCGAGATCGAATTTGCTATCCGTTTTACGGATGCCACCCTGATCGGGATCACCGGAAGCAACGGGAAAACCACCACTACCTGCCTTACCTGGCATATCCTGAACAAAGCGGGTTTGAAAGCGGCCATGGCGGGGAACGTGGGCCATAGCTTTGCAGGGCTGGTGGCAGAGAATGCCTGTGATTACTATGTCATTGAACTGAGCAGTTTCCAGCTCGACGATACATTCCATTTCAAGCCCCACCTGGCTGTGATATTGAATATTACTCCCGACCATCTCGACCGGTACGGCTACGACATGCAACGGTATGTCGATTCGAAATTCCGCATCATCAGAAACCAGTCCTCTTCCGATCATTTCATTTATTGCTGGGACGATCCGGTGATCAGAAAGGAGGTTGAAACCAGAAAACCGCACATGCAGATGCATCCCTTTTCCGTCAGGGAAAGGCTGGAAAACGGTGCCTGGCTGGAAGAGGATATTCTCCGAATAAGTAACCTTAATCAATCATTTGATATGACCATACACGATCTTGCATTAATGGGACAGCACAATGTGTATAATTCGATGGCGGCGGGTATTGCCGCCCGGATCCTGAACATCAGGAAAGAAACAATCCGTGAAAGCCTTTCCGATTTTCAGGGCGTGGAACACCGGCTTGAAAAGGTGATCAGCGTGCACGGCATCGAATTCATCAACGATTCGAAAGCCACCAATGTCAATTCCACCTGGTATGCCCTGGAAAGCATATCCACGCCGGTGGTGTGGATTGCCGGAGGGGTGGATAAGGGGAATGACTATGCACCGCTGAAAGACCTGGTGAAGGAAAAGGTCAGGGCCATTGTCTGCCTGGGGAAGGATAACTCCAGTATCCACCGGGCTTTTGAAGGCCTTGTTCCTACCATAGTGGATACGTCGTCGATGCAGGAAGCGGTTCAGGCAGCCTATTACCTGGCCCACAAGGAAGAAACCGTTCTGTTGTCTCCGGCATGTGCCAGTTTCGACCTGTTTGAAAACTATGAGGACCGGGGACGGCAGTTTAAACAGGCTGTGAGAAACCTGTAATAATAATCGATCCATGAGTGAGGGAATCAGGAAATATTTTCAGGGTGACCGGGTGATCTGGGCAATAATCATTGTTCTGTCCATCTTCTCCTTGCTGGCCGTATACAGTTCCACCGGAACCCTGGCCTACCGGAAAATGGGTGGCAATACCCTGTATTTCCTGATCAGACACGGTCTGATCCTGGGAATTGGCATACTCATCATTTTTGTCACCCATATGATCCCCTATAAATACTATTTCAGGTTGTCTCAGTTGTTTCTTTATCTGGCGGTTCCCCTTCTGTTCCTTACCCTGCTGATCGGGACCAGCCTGAACCAGGCCGCCCGGTGGCTGACCCTTCCCGGGCTGGGGATCACCATACAGACATCCGATTTTGCCAAGCTGGCTCTTATCATGTATACCGCCAGAATGCTTTCACTCAGGCAGGACAGGATCAAAAGTTACAGGGAAGCCTTTATACCGCTGATTATCCCAATTGTGTTGGTATGCATGCTTATTCTGCCTGCCAATCTTTCCACCTCGCTCATCCTGTTTGCCACCTGCATGGTGCTGATGTTCATAGGCAGGGTCAGGATCCGTCATCTTCTGGCATTTGCCGGTATCGGTGTGCTGGCTATAGGGTTGTTCATTACTACCACCATGCTGATCGACAAGGAGGGAAGGGTCGGTACCTGGAGACACCGCGTGGAACAGTTCATTCAGCCCGATGGCGAAGAAGGGTACCAGGTGGAACAGGCAAAAATTGCCATCGCTACTGGAGGGTTGTTTGGGGTGAAACCCGGGAAAAGTGTTCAGAGAAATTTCCTGCCTCATCCTTACTCCGATTTTATTTATGCCATCATTATTGAAGAGTACGGCCTTATTTTCGGGGGAATCCCCATTATGCTGGCTTACCTTATTTTACTGTTCAGGGCGGGAGTGATTGTGCGAAAGGCTAACCGGACATTCCCCGCTTTTCTTGCCATTGGCCTGACCCTGAGCATTGTTATCCAGGCTGTGGTAAACATGGGGGTGGCGGTCAATCTTTTCCCTGTTACCGGACAGAACCTGCCCATGGTCAGCATGGGAGGCTCGTCACTTTTATTTACCGGAGTTTCCCTGGGCATTATTCTCAGTGTAAGCCGGGGGGTGGAGAAGGAAGTGGAAGAAATGGAAAATACAGAAGATTCAATAGAATCAGATGAACAGGAAGCCGAAAATATTGATTAGCGGTGGAGGAACGGGGGGCCATGTGTTCCCGGCTATTTCCATTGCCCATGCCCTGAAGCAGATGGCTCCCGGGGCAGAGATCCTGTTTGTGGGAGCTGAGGGCAGAATGGAAATGGATAAGGTGCCGGCGGCAGGTTACCGTATTGTGGGTCTTCCGGTTAGCGGCTTTCACAGAAAAGAGGTATGGAAAAATGTCCATACCATGTTGAAGCTGGCCAGGAGCCTGAGCAGGGCAGATTCCGTGCTCAGGGAGTTCGCTCCCGATGTGGTGGTGGGCGTAGGGGGATATGCCAGCGGTCCTGTTTTGAGAAGGGCGCAGGCCAGGGGGATCCCTACCCTAATCCAGGAACAGAATTCCTATGCCGGGCTGACCAATAAATGGCTGGCTTCCCGGGCACGAAAAATATGTGTTGCCTGGGAGGGGATGGAAAAATATTTTCCGGCTGACAAGATCCTGATAACGGGCAATCCAGTGCGTCAGGATATTATCGATTTGGAAGGAAAAAAAGAAGAGGGCCTTTCGGTATTCGGCTTCAGGGCCTCCAGCCCGGTGGTACTGGTGCTGGGAGGAAGCCAGGGAGCCAGAACAATCAACCGGGCCGTTCTGGCAGGTTACCATGCCCTGCTGGATGCGGGATACCAGCTGCTCTGGCAGACGGGGAGCCTGTATCTGGATACTGTACGTAAAGAAATTGGAAAAGAATTGCCGGCAGGAATAGTGGTTACCGATTTCATTGCCCGGATGGATCTGGCCTATGCCGTGGCCGGACTGATCGTTTCCCGAGCCGGGGCGGGAACCCTTTCGGAACTTTGCCTGGCCGGGAAACCCGTTATTCTGGTTCCCTCACCCAACGTGGCCGGTGATCATCAGACACACAATGCCATGGCCCTGGTAAACAGAAAAGCGGCCAGAATGGTTGCCGATGCCGAAGCTGAGCAGACCCTGATCAAATCATGCCTGGGCCTGCTGGCCGACAGGGAGGCACGTGAGGAACTGGCTGCGAACATAAAGGGAATGGCCCGGCCCGAAGCGGCCCGGCAGATTGCCGAAGAAGTATTGAAACTGTTCAAAACAGAAAAGGAGTGATCGACCTGAACCAAATACAACGATTGTATTTCCTTGGTGCGGGAGGTATCGGGATGAGCGCTCTGGCACGTTACATGCACCGCCTGGGGAAAAAAGTGGCAGGCTACGACAGAACCTGTACTCCATTGACCATGGAACTGACCGGGGAAGGTATTCCGGTACATTATTCCGACGATCCGGCCCTGATCCCGCAGTCATTCAGGGATAAGAAAAACACCCTGGTAGTGTACACTCCTGCCCTGCCAGGCGCCCATGCCGAACTGAACTATTTCAAAAAGGCCGGCTTCCGCCTCATGAAAAGAGCCGAGCTGCTGGGGGAGGTTAGCAAGGGAAGACCCTCGGTGGCTGTGGCCGGGACCCATGGAAAAACCTCGGTGTCAACCCTGGTGGCCCATCTGCTGGCCACGACAGAAAACGGTTGCACTGCATTCCTGGGCGGGATATCAAAAAATTACGGCAGCAACCTGATCATGACCGGGCAAAATCCCTGGTTCGTGCTGGAAGCCGATGAGTTCGACCGCTCCTTTCTCCGGCTGTACCCTACCCATGCCGTGGTTACCTCTCTGGATGCCGATCACCTTGATATCTATGGAGACCACAGGCATCTGCAACAGGCTTTTAATGAATTTGTGTCCCACCTTCCACCCGGGGGAATCCTGTTGATCAAAAAAGGGTTGCCGGTAGAATGTCCCGAAGAGATCAGAAAGTATACCTACAGCGTAAAAGAGGATGCCGATTTCACACCGGAAAACCGGGGGTACAGGAAAGGGATGTGGAGTTTCGACCTGAAAACACCCGAAGGTCGGATCCCTTGTCTGAAGTCCGCTAATCTGGGGAAGGCTGGCCTGGAAAATGCCGTGGCTTCGGCGGCTGTGGCCTGGTTGCTGGGGGCGGGAACGGATGAATTGCGAAGCGGTCTGGAATCGTTCGAGGGGGTGAAGAGAAGATTCGATTTTCATATACGTACCGCTGAAGTGGTGTATATGGATGATTACGCACATCATCCCGAAGAACTGAAAGCCTGCATCGAAGCGGTAAGGGATTCGTTTCCCGGCAGGAAAATAACAGGCATTTTCCAGCCGCACCTGTACACCCGTACACGCGACTTTGCAGTGGATTTTGCCCGAAGCCTGGATTTGCTGGACACCTGCATCCTGGTGGATATATACCCGGCACGGGAAGAGCCTCTGCCCGGTGTCACCGCCGATACCATCAGGCAGCACATGCGAAAACCGGATGCCGTAATTCGTTGCAAAAAAGAGGAAATTATCCCTGCCCTGGAGCCACTCGATCTGGATGTGTTGCTTACCCTGGGTGCCGGAGATATTGACACCCGGGTAACGGATATAAAAAAGTGGTTGCAGAAACGGTTTGAACTGTCATGATGCAAAGGATCTGGAAAAAAATACGGTACTGGATATTCTGGCTTGGCCTCCTGGCATACGCCCTGCAGGTGATGTCTGCCGTATCGGCCTATGAAAGGGAAATCCCCTGCCAGGTATTGCGGGTCATGGTGAAAGACAGTGTAGAGCTACGCTTTGTGGAACGCAGGGAGATCGGTGAGAAGTTGCTGAACGAACAAACCGGCCTGCTCGGTGCTTCTCTCAGCCTGATCAATACCCACGATATTGAAAAAAGAGTGGAAACACATCCTTTTGTCAGAAAGGCGGAAGCCTATACCACTTCCGAGGGAGTACTCAGGGTAGAGATCACCCAGCGTAAACCGGTACTTCGGCTGATTTATCCCTCACAAAAGAGTATGTATCTTGACCGGGAAGGTTTCCTGGTGCCCTGCGGGAATATCAAACCCGCCCATACACTGGTCTGCAACGGTCATCTGCCCGACCCCGGTACTGTACGTTCGGCCACTCTGGTTGATTCGCTGAAGAACGCTTCCTGGTACCGCCGGTTGTATGACATGGCTTTGTTCATTGCCGAAGATGAATTCTGGAGCGCCCAGTTTGAACAGGTGTATATCCGGCCTGATCTGGAAGTGGAACTTGTGCCGCGGGTCGGGGCCCACATGATTATGCTGGGATCACTGGAAAATTATCGCGGTAAGCTGCACAAGCTGATGGTGCTTTACAGGGAAGGTTTCAGCCGTGTGGGCTGGAATCAATATGAATGGATCAATTTGAAATATAAAGATCAGGTAATCTGCACAAAAAAATAATATTATGAGCAATAGAAAAAACGACTGTGTAGCCGCCATTGACATTGGCACAACAAAAATTGTGGCCATTGTCGGGAGGAAAAACGAACAGGGAAAACTCGATGTGCTGGGCATGGCCAAAACTCCCTCGAAAGGAGTAAAAAGGGGAGTGGTCCTCAATATTGAGGAAACCGTACATGCCATCCGTACGGTGGTGGAAGAAGCCCAGGCCAAATCGGGCGTCAAATTCGGGAATGTATTTGTGGGTATTGCCGGACAGCACATCCGCAGTGTGCGCAACCGGGGATACATCAACCGTGATCCCGACCAGGAAGAGATCAGCCGGGAGGATATCATAGCCCTGATTGATGATATGCGGAAAATCCATGTGGATGTGGGTGAGGAGATTATCCATGTACTTCCCCAGGATTTCATCGTGGATAATGAAACTGGTGTGAAAAATCCCGTAGGAATGTCGGGTCACAGGCTGGAAGGAAATTTCCATATTGTGATCGGACAAACCGCTTCTGCGAGGAATATTGAGAAGTGCGTACGAAAGGTGGGCCTGGATATTTACCAGCTGGTCCTGGAGCCTCTGGCCTCTGCCGAGGCGGTACTGACCGATGACGAGAAAGAAGCCGGTGTGGCCCTGGTGGATATCGGGGGGGGAACGACCGATATCGCCGTGTACTATGACAATGTGATCAGGCATACGGCCGTAATCCCCTTTGGCGGAAATGTGGTGACAAACGATATCAAGGAGGGCTGTTCCATCCTGTTGCGTCAGGCTGAATCCCTGAAAATGCAGTTCGGATCGGCTCTTGGCGATATTGCCCAGGATGACAAGGTGGTCACCATCCCGGGAATCAGCGGCAGGGAACCCAAGGAGGTCTCCTTTAAAAGTCTGGCCTATATTATCCAGTCGAGAATGGAAGAGATCATCGATGCCGTAACTTTTGAAATAGAAAGTTCGGGTTATCTTGATAAGCTGGCTGCAGGAATAGTGCTTACCGGTGGCGGTGCCCTTCTGAGACACCTGCCTCAGCTGGTGAAGTTCCGTACCGGCCTGGATGTCAGAGTGGGGCTTCCCAACGAACAGCTGGCAGGCGATGCCGACCAGGAAGTCAACCAGCCAATGTATTCCACCAGTGTGGGTCTGGTGCTGAAAGGGTATGAAATCCTGGAACAGCAACAGCAAAGGAGCCGGATGACGGAAGAAGAAACCAAAGAGGATGAAACCGGAGAGGAAACTCCCGTCAGAAAAGGATTGATAGAAACTCTGAAGAACGCCTTTACCGATATGTTCGAGGAAAAAGGCGCCAGCATGTAACCAGCAATGTTTTGAAGAACCCCCCGAAAAAATGAATAACCATGGCCGAAGAATTAATGAATTTTGATCTTCCCCACAACAAGTCTTCCATCATCAAAGTGATCGGGATTGGAGGTGGCGGAAACAACGCGGTGAACCACATGTACCGTCAGGGGATCAAGGATGTGGATTTTGTGGTGTGCAATACCGATGCCCAGGCTCTACTGAACAGTCCGGTCCCTGTAAAAATCCAGATCGGAGAATTCCTTACCGAAGGAAGAGGGGCCGGCAACAAACCCGAAATTGGACGCCAGGCCGCCCTGGAAAATATTGACGACGTGATGGAAGCCCTCGGATCGAATACCCGTATGGTTTTCGTTACTGCCGGAATGGGAGGGGGAACCGGTACCGGCGCGGCCCCGGTAATTGCCAAAGCTACCCGCGAGGCCGGGATCCTTACGGTGGCCATTGTGACCATTCCGTTCCGTTTTGAGGGACATACGCGCATCCAACAGGCCATTGAAGGGATCAATGAACTGCGTCCCCATGTGGATTCCCTCCTGGTGATCAACAATGAAAAACTGCGTGAGATTTACGGCGATCTGAAGCTTTCCCAGGCTTTTGCCCGGGCCGACGATGTGCTGGCCAGAGCAGCCCGGGGGATTGCCGAGATCATTACCGTACACGGCTACATCAATGTCGATTTTGCCGATGTGGAAACAGTCATGACCAACAGCGGCGTGGCCATTATGGGTTCGGGAATGGCTTCCGGCCAGGACCGGGCTATCAAATCCATTCAGGAAGCCGTCAGCTCACCCCTTCTGAACAACAACGATATTACGGGCGCCAGGAACGTGCTCCTGAATATTACATCGGGCGAAGATGAGATCAGTATGGACGAGGTAGGAGAGATTACCGATTACGTAACCGCCAGCATTGACAAACAGGCCCAGGTTATCTGGGGAACCTGTATTGACCCGTCGCTGGGGGATGCCGTGCAGATTACCATTATTGCCACAGGATTCGAGGCCAACAGCATTCCCGAACTGTATGTCAGAAAAAATCCTACCGATGTGGTTATTCTGGAAGAGAAAAAGAACCTGGCTCCCGGCGATGAAACGGTTTTTACCATACGTGACAGAAAAAAAGGAGAACGTCCGGAGAATATGCAGCGGTTTACCCAGCGGAGTATCGAATTCAATTATCCGGCCGCAGTTCGGAAAGAAAACAATGTACGGGTGGTGGATGATGAAGAGGAGATACCCGGAGAAGTCAGAAAATCAGCGGAAAGGATCAAAAAGCTAAAACAATCCCAGTCCCTGCTGAACGATAAGAACAATCCGGCCAGCATGCAGAATAATATCGATGAGCTGGAAAATGAACCTGCCTATATCAGGAAAAAAATACAGCTGGAAAACCGTGAATCATCAGCGAGCGCCAAAGTATCACGATATTCTCTTTCTGAAGATGAAAAGGAAGAGATCAAGCTGAACCCCAACAATTCCTACTTGCACGACAATGTGGATTGAAGGGGCAGGATAAAGGACAACAGGGGGGTTGTTCTTGTTTGCCGGTAATCCGGCAATGCTGAAAAAAAGAGGGGCGTTTGCCCCTCTTTTTTAATGTTTTGCTTTGAGGGGGATAACCCCCGGGGTTATACCCCTGTATTAGAAGTATTTGTAACGGTTGTCTTTCACGCCTGTAATCTCTTTCAGGGCTTCAAACACCTCATAGGAGGCCCTGGTCTGGTAACTCCGCATCAGCTGGTTCTTATTGGTGGCCAGATCGATTCCTGAAGCATCCACCACATTCTTCACCTCCAACACGTACACGCCGTTGTTCCCGGTAACCGGACCGGACATTTCTCCTTCTTCCGTTTCAATAGCTGTGGCAATAACAGCCGGTTCAATGCCACCTCCGGGTATGGAAAAGGAAGCGAACGTAATGCCGGTGGCTTCTTTTACCGTTGTTCCCAGCCTGCCGGCCAGATCAGTGATATTCTGTGATCCTTCCAGTGCTTCCTGCATCCTTTCTGTGATAATCTTTGCCTTCTTTTGTTTCCTGACATTAAATTCAATTTCACTGCGTACATCTTCCAGGGGAGTGAATCCTTCCTTCCGTGCTCTGGTTACAAATCCCACTACGAACTGGTCATCCAGTTCAAATACAGCCTGATTGTTTACATCCAGAATAATTTTCTCCTCATCGGTCTGGAATGCTGCACGGATCAGAGGCCTGGGATTTGCCAGGCCGGCTATGGTTTTGTCGTTCTTCCGGATATCACTTGCGATCCTTTTGGTAACGTTTTCATCTTCCACCGCGCGGTTGAATTTTTCATAGGTATTATGGTTCGCGGCAAATCGGCTGGCGTCGGTGTACACGTTCTGGTAGGTGGTTGAACTGGGTTCGAGGTTCCTGGCCAGAACGGCCACTTTCACCTTTTTAACCCGCGGTCCGTGTTCCTGTATTTCAATCAGGTGTATTCCGTACTGGGTTTCAACAATGGTCAGATCACCCGGCCTGCCGTTGAAACAGGCATCGCTGAACTCCTGTATCATGGTTCCTTCCGTGAACCAGCCCAGGTTGCCCCCCAGCATGGCCGATCCCTGATCGGCCGAATACTCTTCCGCCAGACTGGCAAAATCGGTCCCGTTTTCGATCAGTGTTTTCAGACTGTCGGCCATTTTCCTGGCTTCGGCCATGGCTTCCTCGTAAGGTATTGTCCTGTCGGGTTCAATGAGAATGTGCCGTGCCTTGACCGAATCAGGCAGGTAGTTGATTTCCATCAGCCTGGCCAGCTTGTAGGCTTCGTCTTCGAAATATGGGCCATACACATCACCCGGTTCGGCCTGGAACATGAAATCGTTAATGGTGGAAGGTAATTCGCCGTTCTTGTAATTGCGGCCGGTGTATCGCTGATCGCTGTTCAGACTGATGAACTGTTCCACTTCCTCCACCGATTCGAATTCGGGCTTGATCTCTTCAATCCATTTTTCCACGGCACGTACATCACTGTTCGAGGGCTTGACATTGAACACCACGTATTCGATATCACGGGTGGCTTCCTGACGGTAATTGTGCCGGTGCTTTTCGTAATAGTCTTTTACATCGGAAGCGGTAACGGTAACCAGGCTGTCAGGTACGGAAGTGAACGACTCGGTTACGTAATCGAAATCCACCATTTTGCTGCGCCGCTGTATTGTTATTTCGGCCAGTTTACCGGGGACATACAGGCCTTTACTGATCAGGTTGGTGTATTTTGTGTATTTTCTTTCTTCAGTCAGCTCATTTTCCAGGAAAAGCCAGTACGCTTTCTGGTTAGGGTCCATGTCCATGTTTCTCAGGAAACTGAATAGCGCCTGCCGGTTGAACATTCCTGTCTGCGGATCGGTAAAAAGCTGCTGGATCATGGGATGCGGCCGGGCTCCCTGGATCATCTCGAACAGTTCATCAGGGGTTACATCAATGCCCAGCTTTTCATATTCCTTTTCCAGGATTTCTTCCCGGACCAGCCGCTGCCAGGTCTGCTCCCGGATGCTTTCCAGGGTGGCTTCATCCATATTGGTATTCCCTGTGATCTGATAAATGCGCATCAGATCGTCGATCTTCTTCTGATAATCCTGGTATGTGATGGAATGCCTGCCTATCTTCCCGATATCCAAATCTCCCGAGCGGCCAATGCTTCCGCCGGAAGTGAAAAGGTCCTGGAGAATGAATCCGAACAAGGCCAGTCCGATGACCACCGCCAGCAGAATACCCGCCCTGTTTCTCAATTTTTCTAATACAGCCATGGAACGTACTACTATTTAACAGGTTCAAAATTTTCAGGGTACGAATATACACAATTTAATTTGTTCTGCATTTTCTGTCCTGAAGAAAAACAGGCTGGGGAACATTATTGGTCATGAAGAATCAACTTGACCAGTTCCAGGCGGGTACGGCTTACTTTCAGTATCTTGAATTCGTAACGATCAATAAGGATGGTCTCGTTCAGCGTGGGAATATCTTCGTAGTGATACAGTATAAAACCGGCAATGGTATCGTAATCGTCTGTCTCCGGAATGCCCAGCTGGTATTTTTCATTCAGGTAATCAATCTCGAGCCTTCCGGAAAATATGTATTCCCGGTCGTTGATCTGTTTCTCTACCAGGCGGATGAAGTCGTGTTCATCTTCAATCTCCCCGAATATTTCTTCCAGAATATCTTCCACGGTAACCAGTCCCGATATCCCGCCAAATTCGTCCACCACCACGGCAATGCTTTTCTTCTCTTTCATGAGCCCGGCCAGGAGCTTGTTGGCCGGCATGGATTCGGGAACAATGCTGATGGGAGTGATCTTCGACTTGATGGTTTTGGGGTTTCTGAACAGGTCCTTTACATTGACATACCCGGTAATATTATCGATAGAATCCTTGTAAACCAGGATTTTTGACAAACCCGTCTCATTGAATATCTGCTGAAGCCCACGGGTCCCGGTTTTTTCTTCCACGGCAATGATCTCGGGGCGTGGGATCATGCAATCACGTATCCTTACTTCTGCAAAATCAAGGACATTCCGCAGGATCTTGAAATCGTGGCTGGCCTGTTCCTCTCCTTCCGGCGACTGACTTTCCTTCACCAGGTAGCTGAGCTCGGGCCTGCCAAAGGTCAGCTGCTGCTGCCTGAGATGAAAATCCGTATGAAACACGTATTTTGAGATGAACCTGCCCAGCAGGATAAACAGAAGCGTAACAGGATAGAACAGGATAAAGATCAGCCAGGTAGGGAGGGCAAACACCTGCATGGCAATGTTGGGCCGCGCCCGGAAAAAAAGGATGGGGAGCAGTTCTCCTGCCAGGAGATAGAGAACTGAGGAGAGAATGATCAAAACCAGCAGGACCAGAATGCCTGATTCAATATGTTCCCTGAGGGGAGGCCCGAGCCATACCAGCATAAAAATACCGTATACCGCCAGAGCAATGAATTTCCCGATCAGCAGGGTGATCATGAAATGGGCGGATCTGTTGTACAGTCCTGACATGAACCGGGCATAAAAACGGCGCTGTTTCCTGGCCAGGGTTATTCTCAGCATACCGGCCGACTGGTAGGCCATTTCCATGCCCGAGAAAAAGGCCGAAAACAGCAATGCAAAAAGAATAATGAGTGAAGCATTCATGGCCTGTTATCCCCGTTTTCCCTGTTGCGTCGCATGTTGCGTCTTATAAGGAACATCAGCAGGGCAATCAGAGCAAATATAAAGAATAGGAAGGAGTTTTTCAGTCCGTGATTCACGGAACTGATAATCCCTGTGATGAGGCATACCAGCGCCAGAACCAGCCAGAGGGTTTCAAGTGCCCTGGCGGCCTTGTTACTGAGTCTGCTGTTCGACATAAATGGTTCCCGTTACCTTTTTGATCTTCCAGTCGGAAAAATCCTGATCGGCTTCAAATCCTTCCCCGTAAATCAGTTCATTGGGCGTGGTGATCTTTACAAAACGGTCGGTATAGATCAGCTTCTTTTTCTGGTCCCAGAAAAGCAGGTCGGTGCTCAGAATTTCCCCTTCACGGTTGACCGCCAGCACACTGTCGCGTGCTTCCCACAGTTCATCTGCTTCATAGAAAATGGCATACCGGGCCGTCAGTCGTGAGTCCACTTCTTCTTCCTCCCCGTAAAATTCAACATACAACCCTTCCGGGAATTCGTAATAGGGTTGCTGATCGTTTTCGTACCGGTTCAGTATGGGAGCACGAATGAGAAGCTGGATCCGGGCCGAATCGGTATAAACGGTTTCAATATCCCGGGCTGACTGGCTGGGCAACTGGTTGATCCCCGTCAGGGTGTTGATCACTTCAATATCATTCTTCCTGCACGAAAAAAGCAATGCCATTCCCAGGATCAGGGGAATGGCACTGCGCACGTAATGTTTCCGGTTTTGCGGAATGTTTTTACCGGGTTCTGACCCTGGTTGTTTCATTGATCCAGCATTCAATGGTGTATGCATCACCCTCCTTGTAACCATGGAAGAAAATGGTTTCTATATCGGGGAAATGCTGGGAATAGGTTTTGATGTATTGGTTCGCGGTTTCTTCCAGCGAGGGGTCTGCCTGCTTGGCTCTGACAAAATAATCTACAGCCAGCCAGTACAGGGCTTTCTTTTCCAGTTCATTTTCTCCACAATTTTTTGCGGAAGCGATGATGTTGCCTGCCAGCAGATAAGCCACTCCGTTGGTAGGATCTTCTTCTGCGGATTTCATGGCATATTGCTTGGCCCTTGGCAGATCATTTTTTTCCCTGAAAGTGATGTCACCCAGCTCAACATAATACCTTGACCGTTCTTTTGGATCGGTCTCCAATTCAATAGCCTGGTTGTAATATTGAATGGATTTGTCAAACTGATTGATTTCCTTGAACAGGCGGGCAAGTTCACAGGCCGACTTGGCCGTGGGTTCAAGCTTATGAAGACTTTCTGCTGTTTTTCTGTAAAGCTCAGAATCCTTGCAACCTGTATTGTCCAGTAAATCGGTTACTTTTTTCAGGAATTCACCGTTAGTCTTGTTTGTCTCATACTGTGGTCCGAATAGTCCGATAAGGGCCTCGCAGTTGGCAGCACCGCAGGCGGCAAAGTTCTGGTCCACATTATTCTTGACCAGGGCAAGATCCCTTTCGTCGGGATCCCTGGCTATGGCTTTGTCCAGTACTTCAGAAACCAGGGCATAATCTTCCACCACCCTGTCTGCCGGCATCCGCTCGTAGCGGAAAAGCGTGATGCTGGAAGTCATGAATGTGGCAAGCACCGCTGCCGATGAATTGTGCTGCGAAAACTGGATGGACTTTTTCAAAAATCCGTTGGCAGTCTCAATAACATCCAAATTGTCCCGCTGATACCTCAGCAGATCCAGCCCCTTGTATCCAAGCACCCGTCCTTCGTCTTTAGGGAAATATTTTATGCGTTGATCGTAAATCAGCATCAGTGAATCGATGAGAGCCTGCTGTTTTTCAGGATTGGTTTCCTTTTCTATCCTGTCCTTGAACATCCTGGCCCCGTCAATATACAGGTTCTTGCTGGCCAGCGGACACTCATTGAAACAAACTGTCCAGAAAGGATAGGCATCTTTGTAATTGTTCAGTCGGGCATACTCCCTGTAGAGGCTGTAGTTCTTCAGGCAGTTGATACTGTCTTCTCCGTGTCCCCACTGAGATCCGTCTTCAACCCCCTTCTGCCCGAAGGAGAATGCCCAGATTGCCGTCAGGAGAATCGATGTGAGGAATGTACCTTTCGCTTTCATTAGTAAGTTATTTTAGTCAAATTTATATTTAATGAACCAAAAATCATACAAAGTGAGACTGAAACTGATGGTTCCGTATGTTTCACGGATCAGTTCATGACTCAAAGAACCGCGCCGCCCAAGCTGAAATGCCACATTGAATGTGTTGTTTGTTCTTGGCAGCGGTAAACCGAGTCCAAAAGTTATGCCAAAATCGTTGATCTGTTCTTCCCTGATCTTTAAATACCCCTGATGGTAGTATCCTCCCAGCCTGTATCGTACGGTGGAAAAGTAGCTGCTAATTCCAGAGGCATCGGGTATGAATTCCAGCCCTGCCCGGAACGACTGACTTGTTGTCAGAGAATCGGTTAAACCGGGCAGTACGTGAGGCGACCAGTTTTCATGGGAATAATCCGCTCCCACCGTAAAGTGATTTGTTTTACCTGCCGATATTCCAAAACCCATGCGGGTTGGAAGCAACAGATCTCTTTCCGAGGTTTCGTTGATCAGGGTATCATAGGTGGCGCTCCCTTCTCCCGGACTCAGAATATACTGGCTGAAATGCGTGAGATTTCCTGAAACCGGGGTCTCATTCTCAAACAAAACGCCGGCATGGAAAAAATAGTCTTCCGGCAGGGGAAGCATGAACTGAGCTCCGTACGACATGTAGATTCCTCTGGTCTGAAGTTTGTAGTTGATGAGGGTTTCGGCAGCATACGCATCATCGGGAAAACTTACCCGGGTTCCTCTTTCCAGGTTCCCGAAAAGATAATTCATGCTCAATCCCAACGAAAAATATTTGCCCAGCCTGGTACCTGCTCCCAGGTAGAACCGGCTCAGATTCCCTTCGCCCCGGTATGTGAAATTTACCTGCCCCAGATCTTCTACGGTTCCCTGTTCCAGCAGGCTGTAACTCATGGTACTGTATGGGGTGATCCCTACGCTGGTGCCCAGCCAGCGGGTAATGGGGAACGCAAGAGCCAGATGCCGGAAGTTAAAATCGCTGCTGACCGATTTCAGTTCACCCGAATTCAGGTTGTTCCTTTTTCCCTGCATGGCAAAATCAAAAAGGAACGACATGGTGTCTCGGGCTGAAAAAGAAGCCGGATTGACATAGTCAATCGAATTCGGGTTCCGCAGACCGAAGGAAATGCCTCCCATGGCCATATTCCGCACAAACCCCTGCTGATGAATGTCTCCAAGGCCAAACCTCGAATAGGGCGAATTCACGGAATTCTGCGAATACCCGCCGTATCCGGTCATCACAAGAAGAAAAATCACTGAACAACTAATCCTGTGTATGTTCTGCATAATGTTGTAAAATACGGTCCAGCCCGGTAAATAGTAAATATTGGTCCACAAAGATGGGACTTTTTAACATTTTTGCAAAAAAATCGGCATCGCCGCCGGTTAAAATTACCTTCATATCAGTGAATTGTGACTGTCCCCACGATATGTAGCCTTTTATTTCGTGCAACATTCCCTGTTGTATGCCTGCTGTCAGTGCTTCCCGGGTATCCCTGCCGATGGGGGGAGCCCCGGCGGAGGGTTGCCCCAGGGGCAGCCTGCCTGTGAACTGATGCAATACCCTGAAGCGCATAGACATCCCCGGGGAAATGTTGCCACCCATATATTCCCCGGAAGCATTCAGAATATCCACGGTGAGAGCCGTGCCCACATCAAATATCATAACATTCGACCCGGGAAATTTCGTATATGCACCGGCAACAGCTGCCAGCCGGTCGGGTCCCAGGGTTTCGGGAGTGCGGTACAATACTTTGAAAGGCAGGGGAATGGTTCCATCAAGTACTATAAAAAGATCCAGGGCTTTTTTCAACTCCTGCAGCCAGCCGGGTTCGGCAGCAGCTACCGATGCCAGGATACCCCGGCGAATGCTTTTTTCCTGTTTCGCTATCTTTAATATCCCTGAAGCCCGGTCATGAGGCAAATCCCCCGTAGCACCGATTTTTCCGTTTTGCATCACGGCATATTTCATGCGCGTGTTGCCTATGTCGATTACCAGATGCTGCATACCCGGCAAAGATACGATATATTCCTTTTGTATGATGGCCGAATTATAAACCGGAGGGTACGCGGGTTGCCTCGGGTAGCATGTTTTTCAGCGTTCCAATGGCTTCCTTTACGGTCTTTATACCGGCCACGGTAAGGGTAAGCCGTTTTTCCCCTTCCTTCATCCGGTATTTTTTCGACTGTTTCTGAACGAACGACAGGATGCGGCTGAACACGGGCGATTGATAATAGGGGGAGAGGGGATTGGACAGGAAGTGAGTGACCATCTGCCCGTTTTTCAGAATGATCTTTTCAAATCCCAGCCTGATGGCCAGCTGACGGAGCCTGATCACGTTCAGCAATTCCCGGGTTGGCTCCGGGGGAGGTCCGAAACGGTCGGTCAGGGCGGCTTCAAACCGACGTATCCCTTCCTCCGTGTCGATGTTGTCCATTTCCCGGTACAGCCTGATCCGCTCGCTTACATTGCCGATGTACGATTCGGGGAAAAGTAGTTCCATGTCGGTATCGATATGGCAATCGGTGACATAACGAGGCTCTTCGGTTGTTTCCGGTTCTTTTCGGCTTTTCTGCGGTCCGGCGGCCAGATCCCGGAATTCGGTTTCTCTCAGCTCCATCATGGCTTCATCCAGAATCTGCTGGTAGGTTTCCAGCCCGATCTCGGCAATGAAACCACTCTGCTCGGCTCCCAGAAGGTTCCCGGCTCCCCGGATGTCCAGGTCCTGCATGGCAATATTGAAACCGCTTCCCAGCTCCGAGAAATCCTCGATAGCCTTCAGACGGCGACGTGCCTCGGGAGTGAGGGTGCTGAGGGGAGGGGCCAGCAGGTAACAGAAGGCTTTCCGGTTCGAACGCCCCACCCGGCCCCTCAGCTGGTGCAGGTCGCTCAAACCGTAGTGATGTGCCTGGTTGATGAAAATGGTGTTGGCATTGGGAATATCCATGCCCGACTCGATGATGGTGGTCGATACCAGCACGTCGTAGTCGCCGCGGATGAAATCCAGCATGATCCTTTCCAGCTTCGATCCCTCCATCTGCCCGTGAGCCACCACTGTACTCACTCCGGGGCAGATACGCCTGATCATGTCTTCCACCTGCCGGATGTTTTCCACCCGGTTGTGAATAAAGAATACCTGCCCGTTCCGGCTAACTTCATACCCGATGCCTTCCCTGATCAGGTCCTCATTGAAGGTATGCAGTTCGGTGATGATGGGGTAGCGGTTGGGAGGAGGCGTGTTGATGACCGACAGGTCGCGGGCGCCCATTAACGAAAACTGCAGGGTGCGGGGAATGGGCGTTGCCGTGAGGGTGAGGGTATCCACATTCAGCTTCATGGCTTTGAGCTTTTCCTTTACCGCCACACCGAACTTCTGTTCCTCGTCGATGATCAGCAATCCCAGGTTCCTGAATTTAACGTCGGCCCCGACCAGCCGGTGAGTGCCGATGATAATGTCAATCTTTCCTTCTTGGAGCCTCCGGAGGATCTTTTTCTGTTCGGCCGGTTTTTTCAGCCGGCTGATCATTTCCACTGTGCACGGAAAATCTTTCAGGCGGCCGGTAAAAGTGGTGTGATGCTGCAGGGCCAGCACGGTGGTGGGCACCAACACCGCCACCTGCTTGTTGTCGGCCACAGCCTTGAAAGCGGCCCGGATGGCCACTTCGGTCTTACCGAACCCCACATCGCCGCATACAAGACGGTCCATGGGTGCGGGCGATTCCATCCCCTCTTTGACGGCCCGGGTGGCGGCCAGTTGATCGGGAGTGTCCTCGTAAATAAACGAGGCTTCCAGCTCCTGCTGCAGGTAGGTGTCTGGGGAAAAGGTAAACCCTTTCTTCATCCGGCGCTGAGCATACAGGGCTATGAGCTCTCGGGCAATGTCCTTTACCCGGCTTTTGGTCTTTTTTTTCAGGTTTTGCCAGGCCACCGAGCCCAGCTTGTGGATCCGGGGAGGGGATTCGTCCTTTCCCTTGTACCGGGATACCTTGTGCAGGGAATGAATGCTGACGTGCAGAATGTCCTGGTCACGATACACCAGGCGCACGGTTTCCTGTTTCTTGCCTCCCACATCAATGGTCTCCAGCCCGCCGAATACTCCGATCCCGTGGTCGGTATGCACCACATAATCGCCGGGTTTCAAACTGCTTATCTCCTGCAGGGTAAGGGCGGCTTTTTTGGGAGCGTTGCGCCGGAGGCTGACCCGGTGATAGCGGTCGAATACCTGGTGGTCGGTGTAACAGGCTATCTTCAGGTCGTGGTCCACAAACCCTTCGTGCAGGATGCCCTGGAGGGTGTGGAAATCAATGTCATACCCCATGTCCCGGAAAATCTGGTTCAGCCTTTCTCCCTGCCGGGGATTGGAAGTCAGGAAAAACAGACGGTATCCCTGCAGTTGTCTGTCAATCAGGTCGGTGACCAGCAGTTCGAAATTTTTCCGGAAAGGAGGTTGAGGTTCGGTGTGAAAGGTCAGCTTGCGGTCGGGAGGGAAATAACACCGCTGACCGGTTTCGGCCACCCTGAATTTTTTTAGCGATTTCAGCAGGGCGCTTCCGGTAGACAGATACCGGGAACGATCGGGTTCTGGGTCATCCGTCCATTCTTCCAGCACCCGGAGAGGGGTGTTCTGGTACAGATCGTTAATGCGTCCGGCGAGGAACTCCACGCCGGTACTCCATACCAGGGTTTTCGGGGAAAGGGTTTCGGTAAACAGGATGCGGTCGTGTCCGCGGCCTGCAACATGCAGATTCGAAACCACCGAGATCTCTTCCTGTTTTTCCCGCGAAAGCTGGTCCTCTATGTCGAATGTGCGCAGCGTTTCTATCCGGTTCCCGGCAAAATCAATGCGGTAAGGATCTTCCGAAGAATAGGAAAATACATCGATGATCGATCCCCTGATGGCATATTCCCCCGGTTCCTGCACGAAATCCACCTGCCGGTAGGAAAACCCGGCCAGGAAAGAATGCAGGTCGTCCATGGCCAGCGACTCCCCTGTACGTAAGATGATCCGGTTCTGCTCCATCTCCCTTCCGGGAAGCACTTTCTCCACCAGAGCCTCCGGACAGGTGACCACCACCGGCGGGTCTTTTTCCGAAAGCAGGCGGTCGAGAACCCCCGTGCGCATGACAAGGTGATCGGGTTCGGGTTTTCCGTACAGTACCGAACGCTTGAAGGAGGAGGGGAAATACACGACTTCTTTATGCAGACAGAGGTGATGCAGGTCGTGAAACAGGTACTCGGCCGATTCCGGATCGTCGGCAATGACCAGAGTAGGGGCCGTGCTGTGGGCGCTGAGGTGGGCTATGAAAAGGCTGTGGGCCGAACCCGCGAGTCCCTTTACATGCAGATACTTCCTTTCCAGGAGTTTCCCGGGAGTTTCTTCACGGAAAACGGGATGTTTTTCAGCTTCCTGAAGCAGAATGCTCAGCGGTTCGTTTGTCTTTTCCACACAAAGTGCATACGTTCGGGCCCACAAAGATATCAAGCTTCGGAGTATGTACGAAGAAATTCTTCCACTTTATCCACCATTTTTTTACAACCGGTATAAAAAGGCAGCCGCTGGTGCAGGGAAACGGGTTTGATTTCCAGTACCCGCTGAAAACCGTTGGTGGCCTTCCCTCCGGCCTGTTCCGCCACAAAGGCAATGGGATTGCATTCGTACAGCAGACGGAGCTTGCCTTCGGGATTTTTTTCCGTTGGCGGGTAAATATAGATCCCTCCTTTCAGCAGGTTGCGGTGAAAATCGGCCACCAGCGATCCGATGTATCGCGATGTGTAAGGCCGGTTGGTGGCTTCGTCACGCTCTTGGCAGTATTTGATGTATTGCTTTACCCCCATGGGGAAACGGGTGTAGTTACCCTCGTTGATGGAATAGATCATCCCGTCTTCCGGCGTGCGAATGTGGGCATGCGACAAACAGAATTCCCCGATGGAAGGATCCAGGGTGAAGGCATTCACCCCGTGGCCGGTAGTATAGACCAGCACGGTGGATGAACCGTAAATGATATAGCCGGCGGCCACCTGCTCGGTTCCCGGTTGCAGGAAATCGTCCATCACCGCCCGGGCGCCCCGCTCGGAAAGACGGCGGTAGATGGAAAAAATGGTTCCGATGGAAACATTCACATCAATGTTCGACGAACCGTCCAGCGGGTCGATGGCCACAATGTACTTGGCATCCAGGGCCAGGTTGGTGTCGAAGGTCACGATGCCCTTGTTCTCTTCCGAGGCAATGCCGCAGCACTCCCCGCTGGCTTTCAGGGCGGCACGGAACTGGATATCGGCAAACACGTCCAGCTTCATCTGGTCTTCCCCCTGCACATTGGTGTTTCCCGCCTGCCCCAGGATATCAACCAGCCCGGCTTTGTTCACTTTTTTGCCCACTACCTTGGCTGCAATGCCGATGTGGTGCAGCAGGCGCGATAATTCCCCACGGGCATACGGGAATTCTGCCTGCCGCTCAATGATGAACTCGTTGAGCGTTTTGGGAAAGTAAATGTTCATGGTTCAGGTTCTGTTGGGTTTAACACAAAGATATAGAAAACGTTCGGCTTCGCTTCTGCCGAAGAACAGCTTCGTTGAAATTTCCGCATCGGACCCGTGTTCCTTTCGCCGCTTCACGGGATAGCAGTATTTTCACAGGATTTTTTTACATAGAACGGTTCAGCCTCCTTTTTTAACGGTTCAGATGGTTTGTTCAACGTTTCGGCCCATTCTTTTGGGAAAAGAGAAGCAGACCCTGTTATTTTGAGGCTGTTGTTAACCAATATCCGGAGATATGAAAACATTGACATTTTACTTCATGATGTGCTTTCTGTTTGCTATGCAGGCACTCAACGGACAGCAGGACCATCCTGTCGACTGGTTGAGGGAACTGCCCCGCGGCCTGGAACCGGACCATTCCCGGCCCGGCACTTATCTTATGACAACCGATTATCTGGAATACGACCTGAGCGGTCGTTTCAAAGGCAAAATGCGTGTTACCGCAGAATATACCTGCGGCCTCGAAAACGGAGCGGTAAGGTGGAATAAGGTCAGGGTGGCGCGCAGCCAGGAACCCGGAGAAACCTTTCCCGAGGGAGAGCTGCAGGAAAGCATGGAAGGCTTTACCTATGTTCCTTCGGAGAAAGTGGTTACCGAAGAATTTTTCAGGGAGATCCCGCAGATTGGCGTGGAATTGAAGAACCTGGTGTGGGATATGCTGGGGCTGGAAGTTTTTGCATACCGGAAGTGGGATGATCTCGAACTGAACAGGGAGATCCGGGCGGAAGACATCAATTCCGTGGTCGATCTGGCCGGACAGGGCAGTTTTGAGAACAGGGATGTTCGCCTTACCTGGCTGGGTATCACGCGGATCAACGGAGAGGTCTGCGCCATCATTAAATATTCTGCCATGAACAATCTCCTGAATATGGAAACGGAGCAATTCCGGATGAAGGGCCGCAGCCATTACTGGGGGGAAGTGTTCGTTTCACTGAAGGACAGACAGATCGAATATGCTACCCTGGCGGAAGATGTGATTACCGATATCGTTGTGCCGGGATACCCGGAAAATATCCTGGGATATACGGTGCGGCATATTACTTTGAAGAAAATTCTCTAAATTGCTTTCATGAAAGAAGCTGCGAAAAAATCCCGGTTTATGGTATGGTATCACTTGGGACTGCTGGCTTTCAGCGCCCTGGCTACCCTGGTGATCAAATACCGGCAGGGCGATATGTTTCATCCCACGGTGGTGGTGACTTTTTTCTCGATCTTCTTCATGTCGGTGTTCATTGGCTACCTGGCCATATTCCTGGTAAAGAGATACGAAAAATACCCTCCTGTGCAGCTTACCAGGAAGATCATTCCCGCCCTTCTGGTTTTTTATGCAGGCTCATACATCATTGCCCAGCTGGTGGTCAGCCTGGGAGTACTGGGATGGTTTGTTTATTCTGGACGGGACCTGAGTGAATTTTTTCCGCATCTGTTCTCCAGTGAGCTGAATTTCGCTTCCGCCCGGATCTTTTTGTGGCTGATGCTGTTCACCCTGGTGTTTTTCTTCTTTCTGTGGCAGAATGCCGTGAAAAGAGAGCAGGCTCTGATCAGGGAAAAGTTACAGTACCGGTACAATAACCTGAAGGCCAGGGTCAACCCCCATTTCCTGTTCAACAGCCTGAACACCCTTTCCGAGCTGGTGTATCTGGACCGGGAAAAAGCCGAACGTTTTATCCGGAAACTTTCCTCGGTGTACCGGTATGTGCTGGAAAATGAAAACAGCGAGTTCGTATCCCTGGAAAAGGAGCTCCGCTTTGTGCGGGAATATCTGGAACTGCAGAAGGAAAGAGACCAGGGGAAGGTTTTTCTGGATGTCAGGGTGAATGACCCGGAAAACCGGAAGGTGATCCCGGTGTCGCTTCAGATACTGGTGGAAAATGCCCTGAAGCATAATGCGGCCTCGAAGAACCGGCCGCTGATCATCAAAATCGTACAGGAAAGAAATGAAGTAATTGTATCTAATAACCTGCAAAGAAAGGAAAGCCTGGCCGGATCGACGGGGACGGGACTGGAAAACCTGAAGGAAAGGGTGAAACTGGCTACCGGCGGGGAAGTACAGGTGGAAGAAACCGGCGGTGAATTCAGGGTCAGCCTGCCGTTAATACCCGAAAACCATGAAAGTGCTGATCATTGAGGATGAAGGGCCTGCGGCTTCCAGGCTGGAACGTTTGCTGAAAGAAACCGGTCAGGGAGTGGAGGTGGTTGGTCGGCTCGGATCGGTGGAGGAATCGGTCAACTGGCTGAGCCGGAATCCTGTTCCCGATCTGATCTTTATGGATGTTCAGCTGGAAGACGGAATATGTTTTGAAATATTCGAGAACCTGGAGATCCGTACCCCGGTAATTTTTACTACCGCATACGACGAATATGCCCTCAGGGCCTTCAAGGTGAACAGCGTGGATTATCTGTTGAAACCCCTGGACAGGGAAGAATTGGATGCTGCTCTTGAAAAGTTCAGGAACCTCCACGGCAGGGAAAGGGAAGCGGCCGGTATGAAGATGCTGGCGGGATCGTTCGGGCCGGCGAAGAAGGAAAGGTTCCTGATCCGGATCGGGGAGCACTACCGCTCGGTGCGGGTGGATGACATTATGTATTTTTATGTGCTCGAACGCTGTGTATTCCTGTACGTTGGCCCGGGGAAAAACTATCCCCTGGATTATTCCCTGGACAGGATCGAGGAACTGGTCGACCGGAAAATATTCTTCCGTGTGAACCGGAATTTTCTGGTGAATATTCACGCTATCCGGGATATCATTGCCTATTCCTCCGGCCGGCTGAAACTGGTGGTGGAACACCCTCCGGATGAGGGAGATATTCTGGTGAGCCGCGAACGGGTGGGCGATTTTAAAAGATGGATGGACAGGTAGGGTTGCCCGGATTGTCCGGAGAGCCGGGATTCCCGCCGGGGTGCTAATTCATCCCTGTTTCCGTTATCTTTCCTGCATTCTGGTATGCAGTCAGGACGGGACTCCGGAAGCGAAAATCGTTCCGGACAGGCGCATCCGGCGTTTTGCTATAGACCGCAACGGACAAAGGCTTATTGCCTGTTCTCCCGATAAAGAATAGGATTTATTATGATCTGTCGGTATATGTTAAGAAGAAATAATTATATATTTTATTAAGGGTTTGTGATCGGCGTTATTGCTGTTTGTAATTACGGGCTGCCAGTGTGTTAAAGATGAAGCGGGAGGATCGGTAGAAAAAAGTAAACGCATTACTGCGGGAAAAAGTGATATTTCCATCACCGGTGAAATATTTCAAAGGCGGGAGAGAAATAGATATTAGCGGGAAAGTAGACGGGAATTTATTTCAAGGTAAAAAGATTATTGCCTTGTTGAACGGAGATTGTTATTCCTGCTTGCATCTATTATACAAAGCAGGAAATATGGTTGGAGTCGGTTGGGGGAGATGAGCCTCCTGAATTGATAATTTTATTGTGATCACCGGCGATATGAATATTTTGAGAAGGTTATTCTTCCGGATATACCTGTTGATTTCCCGGCTAATGGTGGAAACATCTCTAGAAAGCTCCCTGGCAATCAACCGGTAGTTCTTTCCCTTTTGTATCCCTTTGAAGATCTCTTCTCGCTAACTGGGACTAAGTCGATAATACTTTTTAATAGTGCAACTTACTAAATGTTGCACTAAATTCTTGAACTTAAGGATGTGAGCTGACTACGTAGTTATCTACGTAGGCAACTACGTAGATAACTACGTAGAAAGTATTGTGAGACGAAGGAAAGCGTAATATTTATGGGAAAACTATACAATAACTCTGTAAAATTCTGCAATTTTCGGGCTGGTTTAAATTACTGTATGGGATGAACTTCTGGTTATTGTTTCGAAATGATTTCAGCTATTTACCCTGACCGTTTCCTGCAATGTGTTGTAAAACATGGAAATTTTCAATTTATGTATACAACACATAATCAGATAGAAACTTTCTCTCTCTGAACGGGTGTGGGTATTGACTTTTTTAGATTGGTATGGTAATATTGTAAATGGAACAGGTTTGTGCTATTTGAAACTGTTTTTCTGAAGCAAATATTTGATCAATCATATTGTTCTGGATTAAATAAATACTTTTTTAATAATTATGGTCAAATAAAAAAAAGAAAAATGAAAAGACGAGTTATTATTGTAATGGCATTACTGTTTATTTCCGGTATTGCTTTCGTTTTTTTAACAAAAGCTAAAGCTGATCCTGAACCACCAACAAAATACTGTTGGTACAATCCAATTGAAGAAGACTGTGATACAGGTGGAAATTGTGTGTGTTATGATATATATCCACCGGATTGCCGTCAAAATGATTAATTCTTTTTGAGGTCATGATGAAGCCATGCGGGGAAACAATTTCAGTTAGTCACTACCGCATGGTAATTTTAAAATGGCCATCGATAACATCATTCAAGTGAAGAATATACTGTATGTTTTTATCAGTTTCCTGGCGCTGCTTTCCATCGGCTGCCACCGGAAGGATTCCCCGCAGCAGGAGCCCAAAGTGCGCCTGGTGGCAACGGACCGGGCGTTGGAGTTTGACATCGATCCCCGTACCTACCCGCACAGCGACTGTGTCTTTGCACACCACACCGGCACCGGCGAAAGGTACCTGGTTTACCTCAATGAGCAACTGAACCGTATCCAGTTTTACCTGATCGATTCCCTGCGGTTGAGTCATACCATCGAGCTTCAGCAAAAAGGTCCCCATGGAGTGGGCCTGGTTATTGGATACTATGTTCAAACGCCCGATTCGGTTTTTGTCACTTCAAAAGGAAGAAAGCAGATTTTTCTGGTGAACCGGAAAGGCGAACTTATCAGTACCTGGGATTACAGCAGGTACCTTACCCGGTCGGGGATGTCCGTAAGTGCAACTTATTCTATTCCTACCCACCCTCTGGTAATAATGGGGCATGAGGTCTATATGGATAATTTCCCTGAGGGCAACTGGAACCTGCTTAACCAGGACAACATGAAGGACTTCCCGATAATGATGAAACTGAACATGGAAACCGGTACTGTAACCGAATTCGACCTCAGGTATCCTTCCTCTTGCTTTGAAATGAATGATTTAGTGCACAGCAGGGTATGGGACGGGGAACGGTTCCTGTGGTCGTTTCGCAGGGATCCGGTGATTTATGCCAGTAAAGACCTGCGGACCATGCAGGAATTTCACCGGGGGAGCCGTTATATAAAGAAGCTTGTGCCCGACCTTTCCAACGGGGATTTTATGGAACTCATACGTTACGAGGCCTCTGCCCCTTCCTATGAAAAACTGATCCATGATCCTTTCCGGGGATGGTACTACAGGGTAGTATACCCGGGAACGGAGGTGGATAAGAACACGAATACATCGTCACTGATGAAGTTCAAACCTGTATTTTCCGTGATGATTCTGGACAAGGATTTGAATACCATGGGCGAGACGCTGGTATTGCCTGAAAAACATTACTATATGAAAGAAATGTTCGTTTTGAAAGAAGGCCTGTATATATCGGAAAACCATATCCACAATCCTTCATTCAATGAAAACAAACTCCGCTACCGGCTTTTTCAGGTTGAACAGATATTTTAAATGGACCGTATTTTTGTTGGGTATTCTTATTGGAAGTCATTGTAAAACGTATAAGAACCAGGATAAGGCGCTTAGAGATTTTCTTTCAGGTCAATGTGTTGATTTTAATTTTGATCATGGGCTTATACTCATAATCCCAATGGAAGGGTGCAGTGACTGCATTGAAAGTACTCTGGCCTATGTTGGAAATAGTAACCTATTTGAAAACAGAAATGCAGTAATTATTATTTCTGGTTTTTATGGAAAGAGTATCAGAGAGAAATTCCCGGACTTTGAAAACAGTAAGAAATACCTTATTGCTGATTCAGTGGGTATGATGTATTCCCTGGGTCTGGTATTTAATAGTCCGGTTGTATATAATTACGAAAATGACGAAATAATTAAAAGAATTGTTATTCATTCCGCAAATATAGATTCTGTATATAGAGAGGTTCAAACATTTTAGCGGTTATATATCATTTTGAATTCAGCAATGTCACCGGTGATAACCGGCCCGGTATGAAAGAACTCCCACTCTTTTCTATTTCTGATTATTATATGCATATCGATTCATACAGCCTGCCTGTGCCCTGCTGTACGTGTACTTATCGAACCCCGGAAGGTCACCCGTTCCGGCTCCAAACATCCCCAACCCTTCCTGATGTACCACCCTGTAAAGGCGGATGAATAATCCGGCACCCCTTCAGTGGATACCTGTGAAGACGTTTCTTTGCGCTGAATTTATTTTCATACGCTAAAAAATGATTTCACCTAATCTACCTGACCGTTTCCTGCAATGTGTTGTAAAACATAAAAATTTTTAATTTATGTACACAACACATAATCAGACAGATACTCTCTCTCTCTCTCTCTCTCTCTCTGAACGGTATGGGTATTGACTTTTGATACTCATTGTGTTAAATTGGCAATATGTTCAGAATACAGAAACTCAGATGTGTATGTTATTTTTTCCTGTAATGTGTAAGGTAATAAGGGGAATCAGCCTGTATCCCTTTTCCTTTCTTCTTCAGAAATGGTGACAGTATAAAAATGTTATCTACTCACATATTGCAAACAGATAAACTTAATTTCTTCAAATAGTCCATGACATGAAAAAAATAATATTTGCTCATACATTTTTGGTTTTGACGCTGGTATTTTTTGTCCGGTTTGGGATTGGGAATGACGACAAAACGGAAGAAATCATATCAGATATGTTATCTTCACCAGAAGCACAGATATGCAGCGATCAGTGTATTATTCAATTCAATGACTGTTGTTTCGAATGTGATTTATGTGATATTATTATAGATTACAATGAATCATCTCATGCAGCAGATATATGTTATAGATAGAAGCATAAATTACCAATAAGATGTTTATTTTATACCACGGCAACAGGATTAGAATTCATCCGTTTGCCGTTCTTTTCTAAGATAAATCAAAATAATGAAACCATCTGTGTTATTAAGAATCGTATGGGTGGCGTGTGTTTATCTGACCGGCTGTTCGGGCAGAGATGCATCGGTTGTCCGGTTCAATAAATTTCCTTTTGAATATAGCCTTCAGTCAAAACCACTGATTCGGTTATATGCTTATGGGGCCGGCATGGAACTGTATGATTCTTTACTGGTGGTATGCAATACGTATGATCAGGAATACTTTATCAGGATTTATAATAAAAACACGGGGGAATTGTATAAAAAATTCCTGAAAAGGGGGAAAGGGCCTTTTGAAATGCCTTATTGTGGAAGAATATCCCTGGATCTAAAAACTCGAAACCTCTGGGTTGCCAATTACCGTAAAAACGAATTATGGGCATATCATATGGATAGTCTGATGAAAAAGGATAAAGTAATTCCTTGCGGGGTGGTTCAATTGCCGACCAAATTTTACCCTGTTATGGAATTTCATTGTTACGATTCAATGTTTTATCTGCCAGACCTGGGGGGGGGTGCAGGTTTTATTGTTCTAAACGGAGAAGGAGAGGAAACATGGCATATTGACCAGATCGGCATTCCTGAACACAGAACGCTTGCGGGAACAGAATTAAATCATACTCTCAGTAGTATTCATCCTGAAAAAAATAAAATAATAACCACCTACAGATATTTTGATAAACTGGTTATCCGTGATTTACAGGGAGATAGTTACAGGGTGATAATCGGTCCCCACCATCTGGAAAAGGACGAGCAATTAAAGGGCGACAACCTGACTCGAAAGGAAGCTTATTTCCCTTATTATCCCAGAACGGATGATCATTTCATCTACGCTGAATATAATGGTTTTCCCAACCAGATAATGGATGAAACCCTGGGAATCATACGAGCGAATTACGGAAGGATAATACACATGTTTGCCTGGAACGGGGAGCCGGTTGCAAGATTGAACATGGACCATCAACTGATCTCGTTTGTTATTGATTCCCCGGGAAACCGAATCATAGCCTTTGCTGCCGATGCCGATATACATATTGTAACATATGATATAGGGGAAATTTTAAAAGAACTGAAGCAAAATTTATCAAATGAATAAATACAAAAATCTAGGGCATCCTTTCTTGGTGCTGTTTTTACTTGTCATTTCTATACTGGTTACATATTGTATAAGAAATGAGGAGAAAGAATATCTGAAAGAACACATCGAAAAACTATATAAAAAGGAAATCATTTTTATGGATACATTAACAATGGTGGCAAACAATGAATTGATTGAGGTTGGTGTATCATCATTACTTGGAGCGGAATTTACTATTGTTAAAAGAGTTGAAGCTGATTGCCCAAAATGCATTTATGATTTGCAATTATTTAATGAGGAGATTGCGGCCCAATTGGATAAATCGGTGGTGAAACCGGTTTACATAGTGTATACAGGTTCTTTTCAATATTTTAAACATAATATTTTACCGGGAATCACCCACATTAGCCCATTGGTTATCGATACGCTGAATCAATTTGTTTTGAAAAACGATTTGCCATGGTTTGACCAGAGATTTCATACATTTCTACTGGATTCGATGCAAAAGATCATTATGCTCGGGGATCCGGTTAATGAGAGTACACGTGAACTGTATGAGCAGTACAATATTTTTTCCGGTGAAAGATAAAGAATTGACAAAAATACTGAAGGCTTCTTTGCTTGCCCGGTGATGTATATCTCTGCACTGGCCATTTTATTGCATAGTTGCAGCAGCAGTCATTCTCCTTTTGGCGAAACCGTCTATTTACAGCCGGAGGCAATAAACAATGAGCTGGTGGTTGATATGATCCATTCCATCTCAGCCAATGATCATTATTTTACTTTCGTTCATTCAAAAACGTGTCGGTTTTATGTGTTTGATTCCCTGGGGAACCTTCAGTTTACTTTCGGGGTGAAAGGGAAAGGGCCTGCTGAATTCCAGTGGCCGGGAGGGATATTCATGACCGACAGTTTAACGATCATATATGATGAGGTGCGTAAATCTGTACTTCAATACACCGTTGACGGCAAATATAAAAAGGAAGTTGTCCTGAAAACCGGTGTGAGCCACAGCAGATTCTGTTTTCACAGGGGGTATTTGTATTTTCATGCCATGGATGAATACCCCGTAAAAAAAGTGGATATGGAAAGCGGCGAACTGTTCAAAGGCTTTGGGGAGTTTTATCCACCTTATCATACTGTGAAAGACAGGTATTTCAACAACATGAGCTGGTATTTACATCCATATGGTGAAAGCATCCTGGCTGTAAACGCCCAGCATGCCGAAGTGAATATTTACAATACTGACGGGATACTCCTGCGCAAATTAAGCTTTCCCGAGCTGGAAAAATTCTTTCAGATACTTAACGAATATTCTGTGTCAGATTTACTGTATACTCCGCCAGAACGATTTGCACTGATTCATATATCTGACATTTCCATTGACCGGGATAAACTTTTTCTTCTGTTAACACGATCGCCTGAAGACCCGAAGCAGGTGCAGATTAATACCATTCTGGTGATAGACCTGAAGTCAGGGAACATAAATGATACCCTCAAATTACCGGGCAGGATGTATTTTGGAATGGCAGTGAGAAATGGGCATTGTGCCGTATATAATTATTCAGATGCTCAGTGCGAATTTTACAGGGTGCCGCAGAAAATATATGGACAAAAGGATTAATCTGCCCGGCCTGCAACGTCTTCCTGTTCCATTTTCTGTTATGCTGCAACGATCACCTGGCACAGGAGGGGATGATCCTGATCTGCCACTGTTGCAACAATATGGTTCTCTTCCGGCGTTTCACCCGCCAGCAGGCACCTCTTCAGCTTCTGCGTGAAGGAAAGGGGAACCTTCCTGATGCATTATACCCTGCCATAAGAGGAATAAACCGCAGCCCTTCGAGGCACTCAGGAAAAAACACTTCTCTGCGCCAAATTTGTTTCTGCACAGTTAGAAAAAGTATTTTCAGCTATTTTCCCTGACCGTTTCCTGCAATGTGCTGTAAAACATAAAAATTTTAATTTATGTATACAACACATAATCAGACAGATACTCTCTCTCTCTCTCTCTCTCTCTCTCTCTCTCTCTGAACGGTGGTTGGTATTGACTTTTTTAGATGGGTATAGTAATTTTATAAATGGAATAGGTCAATCTATCTGAAAATGTTTTTTCTGAAGAAAATATTTGATCGAAATCATATTGTTCAAGAATAAATAAGTACTTTTTAAATAATTATGGTTAAATAAAAAAATAAGAAAAATGAAAAGACGAGTGATTATAGTAATGGCATTGCTGTTTATTTTAGTCATTGCTTTTGTTTTTTTAACAAAAGCTAAAGCTGATCCTGAACCACCAACAAAATATTGTTGGTACAATCCAATTATAGAAGACTGTGATACAGGTGGAAATTGTGTGTGTTATGATATATATCCACCGGATTGCCGTCAAAATGATTAATTCCTTTTGAGGTCATGATGAAGCCATGCGGGGAAAACAATCCTGTTAGTTACTGCTGCAATGAAATTCCAGTATGGCTATCGAAAACATGATGATTGAATTGAAGAAGATACTGTATGTTTTAATCAGTATGCTACCGTTGCTATCCACCGGCTGCCACCGGAAGGATTCCGCGCAGCAGGAGCCCAAAATGCGCCTGGTGGCAACCGACCGGGTGATGGAGTTTGACATCGATCCCCGTACTTACCCGCACAGCGACTGTGTCTTTGCACACCACACCAGCACCGGAGAACGGTACCTGGTTTACCTCAATGAACAACTGAACCGTATCCAGTTTTACCTGATTGATTCCCTGCGGTTGAGTCATACCATTGAGCTTCAGCAAAAAGGGCCCCATGGCGTGGGTTTGGTTATTGGATACTATGTTCAAAGCCTCGATTCGGTTTTTGTCACTCCAAAAGGAAGAAAGCAGATTTTTCTGGTGAACCGGAAAGGAGAACTTATCGGTACCTGGGATTACAGCAGGTACCTTACCCGGTCGGGAATGTCCGTTATGGCAACTTATTCCCGTCCAGCCAGCCCTCTGGTAATAATGGGGCATGAGGTCTATATGGATAATTTCCCTGAGGGCAACTGGAACCTGCTTAACCAGGACAACATGAAGGACTTCCCGATAATGATGAAACTGAACATGGAAACCGGTACTGTCACCGAGTTCGACCTCCGGTATCCTTCCTCTTGCTTTGAAATGAATGATATCGTGCACAGCAGGGTATGGGACGGGGAACGGTTCCTGTGGTCGTTTCGCAGGGATCCGGTGATTTATGCCAGTAAAGACCTGCGGACCATGCAGGAATTTCACCGGGAGAGCCGTTATATAAAGAAGCTTGTGCCCGACCTTTCCAGCGGGGATTTTATGGAACTCATACGGTACGGGGCTTCAGCCCCCTCCTATGAAAAACTGATCCATGATCCATTCCGGGGTTTGTATTACAGGGTAGTATACCCGGGAACAAAGGTGGATAAGGATATGAATATATCGTCACTGATGAAGTTCAAGCCTGTTTTTTCCGTGATGATTCTGGACAGAGATTTGAACACCATGGGGGAGACGCTGGTATTGCCTGAAAATCATTACTATATGGAAGAAATGTTCGTTTTGAAAGAGGGCCTGTATATATCGGAAAACCATATTCAAAATCCTTCATTCAATGAAAACAAACTCCGTTACCGGCTTTTTCATGTCGAACAGTTATTTTAAATGGACCGTATTTATATTGAGTATTTTTATAGGAAGTCATTGTAAAACATATAAGAACCAGGATAAGGCGCTTAGAGATTTTCTTTCAGGTCAATGTGTTGATTTTAATTTTGATCATGGGCTTATACTCATAATCCCAATGGAAGGGTGCAGTGACTGCATTGAAAGTACTCTGG
>Ga0190344_1000019_pt1 | contig 96285 bp, 80 predicted proteins | sample 48721323_MG_FD_161662 | JGI IMG/M metagenome (GOLD analysis project Ga0190344, IMG submission 161662) | Hydrothermal vent microbial mat bacterial communities from Southern Trench, Guaymas Basin, Mexico - 4872-13-2-3_MG | ecosystem: Environmental > Aquatic > Marine > Hydrothermal vents >... | reverse complement strand
GAAAAATCGGTTTCTCCCTGTGCCTCGAACCAGGCATGGACTGCGGAAAAGTTATTCAGGATCACCGGATCTTTCCTGTCCATTCCGCGGCTCAGCCGGTAATGAGCCAGGGAAAAATTCCTTACCACACAATAATCAAGAATGATGTCTTTCCCTTCGTCAATCCACCGGTATATTTCTTCGGGCTCAACATACCCCTGCAGTTCCACTTTCCCGGATTCATTACTTTCATTAAAATGGGTAATGATTGCCGTTTGCGGATATACCAGGCCATGGTCCCGGTATTTTATATTCCTTATTTCAAGCCGGTAACGGGAAGGATTCAGATCCATATTGAAGTGTTTATCCAGTTGATCAAATTTAAAAAAAGAATCAACCGGCTGTTATTCTCTTCCGCAAATCTGCCGGTAGGCACAGTGTTCACATATTTTCAGGTTGCCGGTCCGGGTAAAAAAACGGTCCGGATCAAACAATTCATCCAATAATTCCTGCAGTTCCTCTGTAAAGGCCTGTGCAATTTCATCCACATTTACCAGCGGGGTTTTCGTATTTGAATTAATCAGCCGGGTATCAAATCCCTCCCGGTAAATTTTCCTGAGAAACAGCAAAGCTGGAATGACTGTTTTCTCCTCCTTCAGGGTGCTCCGGTAAACCAGGGCATACAGGATGGTCTGAAAGGCCATGCCATTCCGGGAAGGATGTTCCCTCTGGAAAAGGGAACCGACCCCTTTGAATTCGGGATTAACCTTTCCCGTTTTGTAGTCGAGCACCCTCACCCTGCCGTCCTTTTCATCCAGGCGGTCTATCGTACCTCCTATCCTCACCTTTCTTTCTTTCCCGTTCCTGTTAAAGAAAAAATCCATATAAAAAGGTTCTTCCAGGGCCAGAATGCGAAACGGAGCGGTTTTGCGGTCGAGGGCCATGATCTGACCGGCATATTCCCGGATCACCTCCTTCACCAGGAACAGGTTCCCCTCGGGTTCACCTCCGCCGGCATGGTTAAACCACACCTTCCGGAAAGCCCGGCTGAGCGATTCCTCCACCCGTTTATCATTATGCTGCAATGCTTCCAACCAGCCGGCCTCCACCTCTTTCCCGCATTTTTCTTCGTAGAGGTATTTCATGGTATGGTGCAGCAGGCTTCCGAAGGCAGCTTCATCCACCTGTCCCGTATAAGTTTTCTCTTCGGTTATTCCGGCCAGATAGCGGTAATAAAAGCGCAGGGGACAATCGATGTAGGCATTCAGAGCGGTTGGACTGAGGGAATGCTGTTTTTCTGCACCGTCGAGATACTGCTCCAGTAAGCTGTATACTTCACCGGTTTTCGGAATGGTTACCGGAACGGAAACGGTGCTTCCCGCGGGAGGTAAGGGACGTATATCGGAGATCCTGATCTGCGAATCATACCTTATCTGGTGGATGAACCGGCTGGCCTCGCCCGTCACCATCCCTCTGTCTACTCCCGTATACACCAGCCATACGTTTTCCGCACGTTGAAGCAACCGATAGAAGTAATAAGCAAAGATGGAATCCTGGTGTTCTGTTACGGGAAGTCTGAAACCCACCCGCAGGTTATGCGGAATGAATGATCCCCGGGAAGTAGTTCGGGGCAGAAAGCCCTCGCCGGCCGAGAGCAGGATCACGTTCCGGAAATCAAGGGAGCGGGTTTCCATCAGACCCATGATCTGCAGGCCCGCCAGCGGTTCTCCGGAAAAAGGAATGCGGATGGGGTGCAGGTAACGGCGCAACAGCGACAGATAGGTAGAAAAAGCCAGGTTGAGGTTTTCAGAGGAAATCAGTTCCTGCAGTTTCCCAATCGCTTCGTACACATGGTAAATAAATTCACGGGTCATACGGTGTTCCTCCTCCCGTTCCTTTGCCGAGGAATGCACAAAAAACCGGTACATGATATCCTGCAGCCACCGGGATACTCCGTGAATATCGCCGGGCACGGCAAAAAGAATACCGAGGCTTTCATGCTGTTCCAGGCGTTGTGTTTCGACAAACAGGCGGTTGGAGCGGATGATCTCCGCGGTAAGTTCACCGGCCCCGGTTGCGTCCAGGTCCCTTACCATTTGCTGACTCAGCAGGTCGACCACATCGCGGGCATCGAACTTCCTGCCCTGTCCTTCCCCGCGGACACTCCTTACCAGGCGGAACAGGCTGTTCAGCAAAGGATACACCGGAGCATCTTTCAGGGGATATCCCATGGTCACATTGATCTCTTTCACATGGGAAGGAACGGAGTACATCACCGGCAACAGCATGGATTCATCGGCCAGCACCACGGCCGTGTGGTTGGGATCGTCGTCTGCCTCACCGGACGTTTCATTGAGGATATGCCCCAGCATTCTGGCCTCTTCCATACGCGACGAGGTTTCTATGACCCGTATCTCCCTTCCGGGGCGGTTCAGAACGGAAAAATCCAAATCCATGGGCGCCGGGGGAAAATCCAAGAGGTTTTGCCTCAGGAAAAATCCCGCTTCCTGTTGCACATCCCCGGTGTACCAGGTATCATAATCCCAGTAAAAAGCAGCCAGTCCGCGGTTCCTGAAACTTGCCAGCAGTTTCTTTTCACATTCGTTCAGAGCCGCGAAACCCACAAAGCACACCTGAAGGGCATCACAGGGAAGGTCTTCGCCCCGGCCGATCTTTTCAGCCACATCGCGGCAGATCATTCCGTCGTACCCGTATCCCTCCCGCCTCAGAGCTTCCCGGAGTCCGTCATATAAACCCGGCAGCAGATTCCACATACGCAGGAACGATTCCCTGTTCTCACCAGCCTGATCTTTCGGCAGAGCATCCCAGAACCAGCGAACGGCTTCCCGCTGCTCTTCCGTGAGGTAGGCAAAATGCTCATCAATTTCACGCAACGACCGCACATTCCTGAAAAGGTCGTGCGGATCGACCAGGTACTTGTCCACCTCGTCGAAATCATTCATCACCATTTCCCCCCAGGGAAAAAAAGCATCGAACGATTCTGGTGCGGGGTGGATTTTCCTGTACACCCCGTAGAGGCGGATCACCGAAAAAAGCCGGTCTGCAGGCAGGTACTTCGAATAGTCGCGGAACAATTCGCTGATGGTCAGCATGCGGGGCATCCATGAGGCTTTTTTTATCATCCCGCCCAGAAAACGGCTGAAATACAGGGCAGACCGGCGTCCGGGAAAAACCATCCACACGCGGTCAAGGGAATCAGTATGGGCTTCGTAAACCTGCCGGGCAATATGTTGCAAAAATATTTCCAATGGCAGAATCTTCTTCGAAATCGTTAATTCATGTTTTTCGTCTTACCTGTTATTTCCCCGGAAAGGAAACAAAACACTCCACCTGCGTATAATTCCCGAATGAATCGGGGAAACGGGTACGGTAGGTATACACATTCCCTTCCCTGCCGGTGAGGAGGGCATTCCAGGCCTCTCCCGGCTCCGTTTCCGACCATATTTTCCAATCGGCTGCTTCGCCGGGCCGGTGTTCCAGGATCACACGCATGCCCCCCGCCATGTATTCCGTATCGATGATGCGGAATGTTCCGGAAGAATCGCCCGGAGCCACTTCCGGCAGGTGTGCCATAACGGCGGCCATATTCCGGTACCGGATATCCACACGAGCCCTGTTCCGTAACTTCAGCGGGATGTTTACTCTCATACCGGAAGGAAAGGATACCGTATCAGTATGAACGGTTTCGCCGTTGACAAGCACCTCCATAACCTTTGTATTCCCGGGAAATCCCGGAGAGAAATCAAGGTGCAGGACACGGGGTCCTTTATGCGTAAAATAATAGGTGATCATCCCGGGTTTTTTCTCCATGCGGAAATCTGTGCGGTGTGCGCCTACCCTGATCTGTTCCACGCGGACGGTATCCCAGTTGGGAGGAAAGGCAGGAGCAAACTTCAGCGAGTGTTCCGCTGCATCGGGATCGAGTCCCATCATTCCTTCCAGCAGGGGTTGAATGGCCATGGTTTCCGACCATCCCTGGTGGGCGCAGACTCCCCGGGGAACATACATTTTCCCGTGAAGCACCTCTTCCATGAACCCGAGCGACCCATGCCGATAGTTTCTCAGATTGTTCATCAGGTGGGTAAACGCCTGGAGAGATTTCCCGCATCTGTATTCAGCCAGGGCAGTCCATCCGGTATACAGGGGCCACACGCTTCCGGTATGGTACCCCATGGGATTGAAATACGGGCTGGACTCACCGATAATGCGTGTTCCCCAGTCGGTACTGAATTCATTGGAAGCCCAGGCCCGTATCATCCGGAGGGAACCTGCAGGAGGAATGTGTCCGAAAAGAACCGGCACGGAAGGCATGATGGTAGGCACGTGATGATAGGTATCGTCGGGATTTTTCCCGTGGGCGTAAAATCCGTCCGGGCTCCGGAAATCTTCACGGATCGCAGTAATCACGCTCTCGTAATCTTTTATATAACGATCATAGCCTTCAAAATTCATCCTGCGGGTAATGACAGCAGCCTCCCGCAAGGCTTCCGCCCATACCGACGCCAGATACAGGGTGGTTTTCGAACCGAAAAGGGCCCCACCTTCCACCCATCCATGACCCACATGGGTGTTTTCTATCAGGAGGTCGCCGTCGGTATCGGTGGAATAGCAAAAATCAATGGCTTTCCGGATATTTTTCCATGTTTTCCTGATAAAGGCCTTATCGCCGCTGTAGCGCAGGTACCTTCCCACCAGGATAATATAGAGGGGAGTGGCATCGGCCGCATCGTAATGGGCAAAGTCCGAAGTGGTGAGTTCGTGGTATATTTTTCCGTCGGGCGACTGGTACCGGTTAAATGTCTCGAGTATGGTGCGTACCTTTTCAAAATCGCCATAATGCAGCATGGCCATGGCACACCATATGGCGTCCCTCCCGAAGTACCAGGCGTACCCAGGCCTTCCGTTAACGGCATGACCGCCGTTCCATCCTGTAGCCGTTGTGCCGTAGCCCGCCACCAGACTTTCGCCTATACCGGGAGTATGCACAAACAAACGGTCGGTACCCACCCGGGCCCAGCGGTACCCTTCATTAAGCAGGGAATCGGGAGTGATCACCTGCAAATTATCCTTCTCCCTCCGCCGGCTGTATATCACGGCTTCGGCCAGCACCTGCCCGGGGTGCTGCATATTCCGGCGGTAAAGGTTCCGGCCCCGGTCAAAACCTTCGGAAGTAGCGGCTATCATTACATCGGTACGCTTCTGCCGGGGAGAAAGATGCACGGTCATCTGACCGCTCACCGGAAAGGTATCGGACCTTATACCCCTGGGGAACAAACTGTTTCCTGTTTCAAACCCGGAGAAGTTCCCCGTTTCCCTGTGCAGGATCCGGCCGTTGGTGCCCAGCAGCATCACGTAATCCCGGGATTCGTCGTGCACCACAAAGGCATGGAGGCTCTCGTCAAACCCGTAATACAAATCGCCGGTAGCCCGGTGCGAATAAGGCCACATGAGGCGGAAACGGGTTTCAAAAAACACATGGAGATACAGGGTATCGGGTCCGGAATATTCGTAATGCATCACGCCGAGCGGAAGATCAGGATGTGCCGTGATCGTTTCTGTAAGTGTATCCGTGCCGATCACATATTCCCTGGCAAAATATGCCGGATGGACGGTTACGGAAGAAGGAAACCCCGAAAGCCACTGAAAATCCTTCTTCCCGGGAAGGCTCACGCCCACCCTGTAATTTTGCAATGCCATAAAGGGATGGGACCAGATTTCGTCCACTCCACCGGTTTCCTTTCCCATGATCAGAAGGCGGCGGCCGGCCACGTCCCAGAATGCTTCTGTAGCCCGTTCGCGGTGAAGCAGGAATGGCTCCTGCGGCAGGTTCCAGGGTTCGGAAGGAGGCAGGTCTTCCCTCTTCCCGTTAAAAGCTACCGGATAGGTGTCCCGTTCATTGAAAGTCCAGTAATTCATCTTCTCGTTAGCATGGCGTCCGCACAGGTAAGAAACCAGGTTATCGGCCACCATTTCCAGTTCCGTACGCTGAAAGTTGGGAACGGAAAAGTACAGAAATGCCCCCAGGGCCAGCACCCTTCCTTTTCCTTCCTCGTATTCGATCATCAATTTCTCGTCTTCATTCAGAAAAACATACGACCAGCCCACGCCGGTCACTTTTCCCTTTTCCGGAACACGATTCCCGAAGAAACCCGTTTTCCGGATGGTCATATCCGACTTCGGGTGGAAGAAATAGCTTCCTCCGGACAATCCCTCGAATACCGGATGGGAGCCAAAAGCCCGCATTCCTTTTTTTCTTCCGAAGCCTTCATCGATCAGTTCTTCTTCCACCGTTTCCGGAAGCTGTGGCTCCCAGCCCAGATCGTGCGTCAGTGAAGCAGCCTGGAGACTGAGAAGCAGGGACCCTCCATCCCTGACAAAACGGGTGAGGGTTTCTCTGATCCCTTCTCGGCGGTATGCTTTCAGCAGGGCAGTATCGTCTTCATGAATCCATACCAGTGAGAGGCCCTTCAGCGCATCTGACCCGTTGGTCAGCTTTCCGGAAGGGATCAGCCTGTATTCGGTATTCTTTCGTTTACCAAGAAACCTCGCCAGGGCACGGTGTTCGGAATCCGGTTCCTGGGCATTGCCTAACACCACGATCCCGATCCGGTCTCTTCCCAGGTACCGCAGGTAATAATAGCTAACTCCCACCACCATGGCCAGCACCAGATAAAAGAAAAACATCGGGGAAAATATGCTCAGGATTCGTTTTCTTGTTCTGTTCTTTCGCGGCATAACGGATGATTGTAAATCAGGAATGCAACCCGGCTGTTAAATTACCATTTTACGGAAAAAGAGCAAAACGGAAACCTATCGGAGCTGTCTTATTTTGTTTTATCCTGATTTATCAATCTTTAACCTGTGCATCCATCACGCAGCGGAATCCCACAGTGGCATTTCTGTCAAAACCGGGGGATACCAGCAAAAGCATCTGGGTATGGTTAACAGGCCTGGGGCCACCCTGCACATACCATGAACTGGAAATGGGCTGATAATAGCTGCCTCCCCTGATGATGGAGAAACGGTAACTTCCGTTATCGTAAGTATCGCTGGTAAGCTGCCACACATTTCCCACCATATCGACTACTCCGAAGGGACTGGCTCCTTTCATGAAAGCATCCACGGGGGTAGGCCTTTCAAATGCGTTGTTGCACCGGGTGGCATGGAATTCATCCCCCCAAGGCCACGCCCGTCCGTCTGTTCCCTGTGCGGCATACTGCCACTCCTTTTCGGTGGGCAGCCTTTTCCCGGCCCAGTCGGCATAAGCACGCGCGTCTTCGGGGCTGACCCATACGACGGGATAATTCTCCGTACCCGGAGGATATATCCCGTTTTCCCAGTGTTTGAGAAAATTGGCAGGATATTCCGGGCGGTAGCCCGACTGAACCAGGAACTCGTGGAACTGTGCATTGGTTACCGGGTATTTGTCCATGAAGAACCTGGGCATCTTCACCGTTTCCGATTCCGGGTAATCGGGATAGGGTATAAAACTGTCATCGTGGTATACCGAATATTCAAACACTCCGGCAGGGATCTCCACCATGCCGGCAGGGGGTCTGTTCACAGCCCGGGTTTTTTCCACCGTGCTCACCAGCCAGGGCTTTCCATGATCGAAGGTGATCACCCTTTCGTCGAGAAGTTCTTCTTCTTCATAGAGTTGCAATACATAATCGCCGGTATATCTTCCGAACTCCTTGAACAGGCTGAGCTCCCAGAAACCGATGGGAAAGTCGACGTACCGGCCCTGCCAGGAGGGTTTTCCTTTCCACAGGCGGATACGGTCGCCGGTGGTAGCCTGGAAAAACAGGGAATCTCCCTTTCTTTCCACCCTGAGCAATTCCGGAAATGCCGCCAGGCATTCCACGTTGCCTTCGCGGCGTGTGCCCAGATACGATGCGTTGAATGCTTCGACCTCGGCCGGAAGGTACAGATGTCCGTTGATCTTCACCGGCTCGATTTCCCGGTGGTTCCACAGACTGACGTAATGGTAGGGGCCCGGATCATCCAGGCGGACCAGGGGGCCGGAATGTCCCTCAGGCCGGAGACTGAAAACGGTATACAGGACTTTCTCCCCGTTGGTCCATCGGTTGACCCATATGGAATCGGCCAGGCTTTCTGTCAGCGGGGTCCATTCGGGAGCGGTAAAAACCGATGTATTGGCCCGCAGAATCATGGTGGTTTCACCCAGATACCGGAATTCTTCTTCCATCCACCCGGGCCGGCCGGGGGCAAATGTATTGATCTCGGTACCGATCCCGTTGAAGAAAGAAATGGCAATTTCCCGGTGCAGTCTTCCCTGGCTCAGCTGACACACCCGGAAAATGGCATGGTCTGGGCGGATCAGCTTGTTCAGGTTCAGGGGTGGAGGCATAAAAATGGCATCGTGCACCCTTCCGGAAAGGATTCCCGGCATATCGCGGGGAACGGCCATTCCCTCGCTGTACATGATCACACCCGGTTTCACTTCGTCGGCCGCCTGCTGCAGCTCCACACTGGATCTTCCCCGTGTATCGAGCACCACCCCGTCGGCATCCACGGCTTCGATCAGGCGGGCCATTCCCCGGTAATGGTTTTCCTCGCGGGTACTCTGATCCCATGGATTGTATGCAATGTAGAAACGGGTGCCGTTTTCCCGGGCATACCGGGCGAGTTCATTCAGTTTTTCGAGTCCCAGCGGCAGATCGGCATACAGGTCCCACTGATTCCTCTGGTCGATCCCCAGCCTGGGCCAGGTAGGCCAGATGCCAAAAACATCTATCCCTCCGAATAGTTTTTCTCCCTTTTTCAGAAATTCGTAAAAGGTATATTTACCGCTTTCCCGGTCATAGAATTCCTGATCCCAGGCAAACTGAAGCACAATAACATAGCACTGCCGTATCCACTGCAGGTCTTCCCTGCGGTAAAGGTAATCGTCAAAATAGTCCAGATCGTACAGGTATCTCTCTCCGAATACCCGTTTCAGTCCATTCTGCCACGGGCCTTCGCAGGCCTCGGCCCAGAGCGTATAGATCACGTCTGACCGGGGCGGCAGGATGGTTTCATACCTTCTTCTTTCCCCATCGAGCACCTCGGTTCTTCTGGCAAGGGCCACGACTGAAACATTCTCTTCCAGGGGCAGAGCCCCGTATCCCATTTCCCATGCATTGTCGGGCACAATCACCCCAACGGGAGGCCTTTCCGGAACAAAAAGCTGTGTGCGGGCCAGACCAGGAGGACCGGCGGCGGTAATGTACACATGCTCAGGATCCATGCCGAAAGGTACCAGGTCGGCCACCCTCACGGTGTCGGTAGTTGAATTTCTGATTGCCAGCCTGATCTTCCATCCATGCATAAAATCATTCTCTTTCCCGAGGGAACACGATACTCCGTTGGAGAACAGGTAGGTCACCGAGCCGGTGTCGCCGTTCACCCTTGCCAGGGAAGCTGAACTGTAGATGCGCCCGTTCAGTCTGACTGTAAAAAGTGGCACCGGGGAATCCAGGGATATTTCCTGTTCGCCGGGGAATTCAACACGGGTAACCATCAGCCCCCTGCCCGTATCCAGGTGGATCCTTTCCAGTTTCTGGGCGGGCAAGCCACGGGAGATCGCCAGCAAAGAAAGGCTGTAAACAACATGATACCAGAATCTTTGTCCGAAAGAAAACCTCCTTTTCATTATTCAGTAGCGCCTTAGATGATCACTTCACACTGAAAGCAAAAATCGTACTATGTTTAAACAGTTCCCCTTCACGAAGCACGGTAGATGGAAAATGCGGATGATGAGGAGAATCAGGGAAATGCTGGGTTTCCAGACAAAATGCAGAATGCTTGCCATAGATCACTCCCCCTTTCCCCTTCAGACTTCCGTCGAGAAAATTCCCCGTATAGAACTGCACACCGGGCTGGGTAGATATAACCTTCAACACCCTGCCTGAAAGGGGATCATACACTTCCGCCACGGGGACAGGTTCATTTTCTTCTTTCCTGTTGACCACAAAATTATGGTCATAACCAGGCGGTATCCGGTCAATATTTTTCCCGATAGGCGTATGCCGGGTAAAATCGAAGGGTGTGCCGCGAACATCCAGGAACTTTCCGGTAGGGATGAGTCCTTCTCCGGCTTCGGTGATTGTCCGGGCATGGATCATGACCTGGTGATCATAAATATTTTTCCGGAAACCAGACAGATTGAAATAACTGTGGTTGGTCAGATTCAGGATGGTCGGCCGGTCGGTCCGGGCTTCGGTATCGAGGACAATCTGGTTTCCCGGTCCAATGGTAATGCGGTGCCTCACCTCCAGGTTTCCCGGATATCCCTCTTCCAGGTGTTCGCTGAGATAACTGAGCAATACCGACGGATAGGGCCGGTCATTCACTTCCATGATATTCCATACTTTTTTGTCGAAGCCTTCCACGCCTCCGTGCAGGTGATTGTCTCCGTTATTCCGGGCCAACGAATAGGTCACACCGTCCAGGTCAAATTGTCCTCCTGCAATGCGGTTGGCATACCGGCCCACCATGCATCCGAAATAAGGATGTTCATGCAGGTATGCATCGAGGTTGTCAAATCCAGCCACCACATCTTCCGATTTACCGTTTTTACCGGGAACCTCCAGGGAAGAAATGGTGGCCCCGTAGGTAATCAGTTCCAGTTTCAATCCGCTTTTATTCCTCAGGATGAGCTTTTCCACTTTTTTTCCGCCGGGAGTTTGCCCGAAAACCACATGATGGATCATAGCATTAGTTTATTACACGTTTGTATTTACTTCCCATCTTAAAGATAACAATCCCCACACATTATCCAATTACTAAAATAAATATCTGTTTCATGGAAGCTTATCTGGTTTTTTTCATTATGCTGCCGTATGCCGCCGGTACCATCCCCATCGAATACACAGGCCCGTTCCTGTCCATATGCCGAGAAACATAACCAGGAAGGCGGAAAGAAATTCTCCGGCTGAGGTTTCCAGAAAAGCCCACTGGTCTGTAAGCCAGGTTCTGAGAACAATCAAACCTCCCAGGAGCACAAGAAGCAGCAGCACCCGGAACAGGGCATGTACGGCCCGGCCGGTATGTTCGGGGAAACCTCCGGCAACGATCAGCACAAAAGCCAGGTTAAACCCGATCAGCTGACCGACCAGGTCAGTGGATGTTTCCGGGAAAAAGAGCATTGCCGCTGGCAGAACAAACAGAACGAGCCACCACACCCAGTGGACCCTGAAATAAAAGAAAGCCATTAATCGGTTTCCCAGAAACTTCCCGAAAGCAGGCGGTCTCAGCAGAACAGACCAGACAATCAGAATGATCAAGCCTCCCAGGGCCAGGCCTCCCAGGGTATCGGCCAGAAAATGACGTGCCAGGAAAATCCGTGAAACAGGCATGGAGAGTATAAAAAACACTGACAGGATCCGCAGCCAGGTATTCCGGTACAGAAGGGAAAGAGTGCCGAAAAAGGTGGTGGACAGGGTAACGTGGCCCGATGGGAATCCGTAGTTTGACAGCCCTGCCTCCCTGAGATGCAAAACGATTTCGGAAGGCAGTGTACCCCAGAAGCTATTACTTCCCGTTGACCGGATCCGGTCGGCCGGGAGGGTGTACTCCGCACCGAACGGCATCAAAGAGGAATCCACATCGAAGGGACGGGGAAGGGCAAACAGGTTTTTAAAAAAACCAATGAAGAGGCTGGCCCAGGCGGTAACCTGAATCATCACAAACCCCTTTCTGAAATGAAACCCGTACATCAGAATGATCAGCAGGGGGATGATTACGAAGGTATTCCCGAAAAAGCTGATGGCTTTCATCAGCCATGCAAAAAACTCAGAATCTATGGATTGCAACAGATGATTGAGCTCGGTGCTGAACATATTTTCCCGATATATTTTTTTTTCAAAGAAACAAAAAAACCGTCAAAGGAAAGAGGTTCCCCTGTTGGGGTATTTTAAAAAGATTCGTAGTATTAAGAACTTTTTTCCGACCGTCATGAACCGCAGAAAGGACCATTCACCCCTTTATCGTCTTTTGTCGGATATCGTGGAATCGATCCGGGGCACCGATCTGGATTTCACACGGGGGCGTCTGGGGCGTGCCATCCTGCTCCTGTCGGTTCCCATGATTCTGGAAATGGTCATGGAATCGGTTTTTGCTCTGGCTGATATATTCTTTGTATCGAAACTCGGATCGGATGCTGTAGCCACGGTGGGAATTACGGAATCGCTGATGACCCTGATATATGCCCTGGGAGCCGGACTGGGCGTGGGCACCACCGCACTGGTATCCCGCCGGGCCGGGGAAAAAGACAGGACAGGTATCTCCACCGCCGCCACGCAGGCCATTTTCGTGGGTTTTCTGGTTTCGCTTCCCATCGCCCTGGCAGGTATATTTTTCTCCCGGGATTTCCTTCAGCTAATGGGAGCCAGCCGTGAGATCACCGGACAGGGGTACCGGTATACCTCGATCATGATCGGAGGAAACCTGGTGATCATGTGGCTGTTCATCATCAATGCCGTTTTCAGAAGCGCCGGCGATGCAGCCATTTCGCTCAGGGTACTGGTTCTTGCCAACGGACTGAACCTGATACTTGACCCCCTGTTCATTTTCGGGCCGGGTCCTTTCCCGGAATGGGGAATTGAAGGAGCGGCCATTGCCACCACCACGGGAAGAGGGTTGGCAGTGCTCTATCAGTTCTTTAAGCTGTACAGGGGAAGCACCAGGGTAAGGATACGGTCAGGTGACCTGAAACCGGCTCCCGCGGTAGCCATGAAGCTGGTCAGGCTTTCTGCCGGGGGGATCGGCCAGAACATCATAGCCACTTCCAGCTGGATCGGGCTGATCCGAATCATCGCCGAATTCGGGAGCGAGGTGCTGGCCGGTTATACCATTGCCATCCGGATTGTTCTGTTCAGCATGCTTCCGGCATGGGGACTCAGCAATGCGGCCGCCACACTTACCGGGCAAAACCTGGGAGCCCGGCAGCCCCGCAGAGCGGAACGGTCGGTGTGGCTGACCAGCAGGATCAACATGATCTTCCTGGGCCTGGTAGCCCTATTTCTCATTATCAATCCGGCCTTTCTGATCAGACTATTCATTGACGAACCGCGTGTAATAGAAAACGGTGGCCAATGCCTGCGGATCATCAGCTACGGTTTTGTGTTCTATGCTCTCGGTATGGTCATGGTACAGGCATTCAATGGAGCGGGCGACACCTTTACCCCCACCCTGCTGAACCTTATATGCTTCTGGATCATCGAAATTCCTCTTGCCGCATTTCTTGCCTTCACGCTGGGCATGAACCAGGACGGCGTTTATACATCGATTGTTCTGTCGGAATCACTGATGAGTCTGCTGGCATGGATTCTGTTCAGACGCGGTAAATGGAAACTGAGGCATGTATAGGCTGAAATGACAGGCCGTTTCAACTACTCCTGCCGGATGGTATCGGTTATCCTGCGGCTGGATACCATCCAGGTTTGATACCCAACCGTGAGCAGGGCTGCCACCACGGTGATAAGCACAGCCAGCACCATGGTCCACCAGGGGAAGGATGCCTTGTACGGAAAATCCTGCAACCAGTTTTTCATTCCCAGGTAAGCCAGTGGCCAGGCCAGAACAGTGGCTACGAGGAACCAGATAAAGAATTCGCGCATAAAGACCAGGACGATCTGGTAGGGACTTGCCCCCATGGCCTTTCTGATACCCACTTCCCGGGTGCGCTGGCCGGCAAGGAAGGAAACCATTCCCAGCAATCCCACACAAGCTATAATCACACAGAGCACGGAAAATATGGTAAAAAGCTCACCCGTGCGAATTTCGGACTGATGCCATTCCCGGAAGCTGTCGTCAAGGAAAAAATAACTGAAGGGCTGGCCGGCTGTCATCCGTTCCCATCTGTCAGCCACCTCTTTCAGTGTAAACTCCCTGTATTCCGGATCGATTCTGGCCACTACGTACCGTGGGGTCATCATCCAGCGGTCGGTAATGATCAGGTTTTCGATGGGTTCATTCAGGGGGCGGAAATGAAAATCGCTTACCACTCCCGTAACTTCCATGGTATATTTGTTCCATTCCCCGGCAGGATGCAGGTGCTCGCCTACCGGATATTCCAGCCCCAGGTTGTTCACGGCCGTTTCGTTCAGGATAACAGAAATGGTATCGGTATAAGAAAACGAAGCAAAAGGCTTTCCTTCAATCAATTTCAATCCCAGTGTTTCAAACATTTCGTTATCGCCTGCCAGCAGCCTGGCCTGAACCACCTGGTCGGAAGGAGCATGATGCCTTCGCACAATCACGGCACTCCAGCCGTCCATACCCGGCAGGGTGCTCATCAGCGAGGAGGACAATACACCCGGGAGTTTTTCCAGTTCAAGGGCAAATGCTTCCATTTTGCTTTCAAGTCCGTAAGCCCGGTCAACCACCAGCACATTCTCCCGGTCAAATCCAAGTTTCTTTTCACGAATATACTGCAGCTGATGATATATCACCAGGGTAGAGATCAGAAGCCCGATGGCCATGGAAAACTGGAAAATCACCAGCCCGGATCTCAGCCACATATGGCGGGGCCGTAGCCGGATCTTTCCCCTTAACACGTGGAATATCTCCGGAGAAGAATACGTAAGAGCGGTAACTCCTCCGGAAAGGAGCCCCATCAGAACCGTCAGTGTAACAGCTGAAGGCAGGAGTAACCAGTTCTCGAAGGCAAGCATGGTAAGGCTTTTCCCCGAAAGGCGGTTAAATATGGGCAGCAGCAGTTCCACCAGGGTAAGTGCTATGAAGAATGCCAGCAGGCTCAGCAGGATCGATTCGATTATGATCTGCCCGACAATCTGCAGGCGGTGGGAACCCATCACCTTTCGCACAACCATTTCCCGGGCCCGCGTAAACGAGCGGGCTGTGGAAAGGCTGGTAAAATTGACATAGGCCAGGACCAGGATAAAAGCAGCCAGCAGAGAAAAGAAACGGATGTAGCTGACATTACCCACCGGCTCGATCTGCATAGGCGCTTGTGAATTAAGGTATATGCTTCGAACCGGTTCGAGAAAAAAATGTACGGAAGTTCCTGTCAGTTCACCGCTGTTTTCCAGCCCCATGCTTTTAACCAGCTGGTATCCGAAATACCGGTCGAGCAGCAACCTGATCCTTCTTTCCAGCTCTTTCTGATCGGTTCCGTCACGCGTCCGTATGTACGTATAATAATAATCAATCAGCCAGTTATCATTTTCCAGCACGGGGAAGGTACTGCTGCTGGCCAGGAAATCGATGCGGAGATGGGTATTGCCCGGTGCATCTTCCATTACACCTGTCACCATATAATCATTCCCGTCGGCTTCATGCAACACCTTTCCCACAGGATCCTCGTTACCGAAATATTTTCTGGCGGCCGATTCCGAGATCACCATAGTGTTGGGGTACTGGAGAATATTTTCCGGATTACCCCGTAGCAGTCTGTAGCTAAATACCTTGAAAAATTCCGGGTCGGTATAGTAATACCTGTTTTCCAGAAAACTTTTTTCCTCATAGCTCAATACCGTATTGATGCTCCGGTACAAACGCGTAGCAGCCAGTATTTCGGGAAATTCCTCCCTCAGGGTTTGTGCCAGAGGAGAAGGGGTCGTGACCACAAGAATTTCCCGCTCTCCAATCCTTCCCTCCTGCCCAACGCGGTATATATTCTCTCCTTTGATGAAATAGCGGTCATAGCTCATTTCATCGTACACATATAATAAAATGAACATGACACAGGCAATTCCCACCGCCAGACCGGTCAGGTTCACCAGGGTATGGAACCTGTACCTGATCATCTGACGAAAGGCTACTTTTAAATAATTTCCTATCATTTCCCGGGCAGTTCTGCAGCTGAAACACAAGAATTGTACCCCGTCATACAACTTTCTGCTATTCAGTTATATGTAAAAAATACAGCCGAAAAAAACCGTCCGTTTCCGCACAATACGGTGTCCGGGTTTGTACTATTTCCTCCGGCCGGAACTCTTTCCCGCTTTATCTGCGGTAGAAACTCCGGTACCAGTCGACAAACCGGTCGATTCCTTCCTCTACGGAAGTAGAAGGCTTGTAACTGCAGACTTCATGCAGAAGACTGATATCGGCAAAGGTCTCCGGCACATCGCCCGGCTGAAGGGGAAGGAATTCCTTGCGCGCTTCTGTTCCGAGCTTTTCTTCCAGTGTGCGGATAAAATGCATCAGGTCCACCGGCCGCGAATTTCCAATATTCAGGATCCTGAAAGGAGGCTTTCCCTGCGGAACTTTCCCCAGCAGGGCTTCCACCCCTTTTACAATATCGTCAATATAGGTAAAATCTCTCTTCATATTTCCCTGGTTGTATACCTCGATAGGCCGTCCGCCGAGGATCCGTTCGGTAAAAAGAAAGGCAGCCATATCGGGTCGTCCCCAGGGTCCGTATACGGTAAAAAAGCGCAAACCGGTAGCCGGAATGCCAAACAGATGACTGTAGGAGTGGGCCATCAGTTCATTGCTTTTCTTGCTCACGGCATACAGGCTGACAGGGTTATCCACCCTGTCGGCCTCTGAAAAGGGTTGTTTGATATTGCTTCCGTAAACACTGGAACTGCTGGCATACAGCAGGTGTTTTACGGGGTAATGGCGGCATGCTTCCAGCATATTTAAAAAACCGGTAATATTGCTGTCGATATATGTCTGCGGGTTTTTCAGGCTGTACCGCACACCCGCCTGGGCGGCCAGGTGTACCACCCGGTCGAAGCGGTGCTCTTCAAACAGTTTGAGAATACTTTCCCTGTCTTTCAGGTCGAGTTTTATGAACCGGTAGGCGGGATTTCTGCTGCTCCGGGTAATCTTCCCGTATTCCAGACTGGCAGTATCAATGCCTGCTTCTTCCAGCCTGGCATGTTTCAAAGCCACATCATAGTAAGCATTGATATTGTCCAGTCCAATGACCTCGAATGAATGATCCACCAGCCGGTTGGCCAGGTGAAAACCGATAAAACCGGCCGTTCCTGTGATCAGTATCTTTTCCATACCACCGATAATGAAATGTTGAGTTCAGAGAACGAATATACAATGAAAATAACGGAAAAAACGGGAGGATATGAAAAAACATGGGAAATTGCCTGGCACAGCGGACAGTTATATTCTGACCCCGAGAACACAGATATCGTCTATCTGCTCATAATTCTCCATCCATTCATCCAGCTCACGGGTGATGATTTCCAGTTGTTCCTTCATGGGCAGGAAAGCATGGGCCAGCAGCATTCGTTTGAAGGGTTTGTACATAAATTTCTTCCCGTCGGGGCCCCCGAACTGATCGGCATATCCGTCGGTAAACAGATACACCAGGTCGCCTTCCATGAGAGGAATTTCATGATTGGTGAACTTATCCATCCTATCATACAGGGCAATGGGCATTTTATCGGCCGGTATTTCATACAGCACATCGCCGTTTTGATCGTGCTTCAGGGGCTGTCCCTTGTAAACTCCCGGTGGGGCGAGGTCTTTATTCCTGATCAGGTACAGGGAATTGTTGGCTCCGGCAAATTCCATCATTCCGGTATCATGGTGAACGGTAATCAGAGAAAGGTCCATTCCGTCGCGCTGTTCACCCGACGTTCCTTTCTGACTGAGGGCTGTGATCACTTCCTTCCGCAGCCGTCTCAAAATAACAGCAGGTTGTGTAATATACTCTTTCACTACAATCTCCTTCAGCAGCGACATACCCAGCATACTCATGAACGCACCGGGGACACCGTGGCCCGTGCAATCGACCACAGTCAGCACGGTGGAATTTTCCAGAGTAGCCAGCCAGTAGAAATCGCCGCTCACAATATCCCGGGGACGGAATAGCAGGAAATGATCCCTGAAAAGGGCGGTAAGACCTTCTGTTCCCGGAAGGGTTGACGACTGGATACGGCGGGCATATTCTATGCTTTTGGTGATTTCGGAATGGATTTCCCGGATCTTTTCATTCTGTTCCACCAGCATGTTCCGCTGGGCTTCGATCTCATCGCGCTGGGCACTGATCTCTTCATTTTTCTGCTCCAGATCGGTATTTTTTTCTTCGATTTCCTGTTTCTGCCGGGCCAGGAGCACATTTTTGTGACGGCTGGAAATGAGGCTTCCCAGAATCACCAGAGCCACGAGAACTACCAGCATAATGATCAGGATCATGGCTTTCCTTGTGGTGCGTTGCCTTTCCAGCTCCAGCTGATCCAGCTTCTTCTGCTTCTCAAGCAGGGCTATGGCCTGCTCCTGTTCCCGCTGTTTCTGCTCTTCCTCTCTCAGCCTCAGTTCAATGATCCGGTTTTCCTGTTCCAGTATCCGGTTTTCCCTTTCCCGCTGCTCCACGGCATGCTTTTGCCTGGCCAGCTCGAGCGATTGCTGCAATCTTTCCCTTTCCAGTTGTTCCAGGTCTTTTTCCCGCCGCAGCAATTCCTTTTCCTGTTCCTCTTTTTCCAGTTGCAGGGTCAGCTGCCTGATGGCCAGCTCCCTGACTTCCTCCTCCTTCAGTCTCAGTTTCAGCTCTTTCTCCGATTTTTCCAGTTCATAGTGCCTTCCCGCAAGTTCCTGTTCCCGTATCCTCCTTTCCAGTTCAATAGAATCCCTGATACTCAGATACATCTCATAAAACTCCAGGGCCTGGACCGGATCGTTCCCTTCCCTGAGCACCCTGGAATAGGTAAGATAGGCCTCAGACAGTTTTTGCCTGTCGTCTGCCCGGACTGCGGATTCAATGGACTGTCTGCAGAAAGCCCCCGCATTGTACAGGTCGCCCCGGTGATAATGGATCAGGGCCACCATATTTTCAATCCTCGATTTTTCAGCCGGCATGTCCGATTCTTCCAGCAAGGCAATGGCATTGCCAAAATATTCCAGGGCTTCCTTTTGTTGACTCATATTATGCAGGCAGGTGGCAGTATTGGTCATCAACAGGGCCATACCGGCTGCAGGCAATCCGGCCTTCCTGCCCAGTTCAATGGCTTCGAGATAACAATCGAGAGCTGCCTGGTAATTCCCCAGGCGGGTATAATTAAAACCCGTGTTATTGAGGATGGACGACATCTGCCGTTCCCCGCCTGCAGCTTCGAACCGCTGCAATAACGCTTCGTTGGCCTCCAGGGCTTCCCTGTACTTTCCGGCGGCATTCCAGGCTTCAGCCTGTAAAACAACCGCATGAGTATCATCTATTCCGGCCCGTTGTGCATATTCGGCCATCAACTGGTAACAGCGGGCTGCTGAATCGGGCATATTCTCCTTCATAGCCGCTTCTCCCAGGGCTTCCATCAGCATGGATTTCACTTCATGATCCGCCGGATCGGTCAGTTCGTAAGCTTTTCTGAGATATTCCCCCTCCTTGGCATATACCTCTTCCAAGCTGTAATAACCTGCCAGTTGCAGGCACTCTGCCCTCCACCCGGCCGTATCGTTCTTTGACTCCAGGATGCCGGCCACACGTATCGAATAAGGAATGGCATCCCCCGGGTGACCTTCCGTCACGGATATGTCGGCCAGCAGGTTCAATATGTCCAGTTCAGTCGGTGTATGTCCCGACCGCATGGCATATTGCAACCCTTCTGTGGCACGGTCGAATGCCCTGTCAATATCCCCCGCCCTGAAATAATGCAGGGCCCGCTGATACAGAGTCATGGCGACCACCGAATCGGGTTCCTGATACAGGGTGGCATCCCCGGAATCCAGCCCGGGAACTTCGTTAAGACCGCCGAATATGCCTGCCAGTGTCAGGGCCAGGGAAGTGAGTATGAAAAACCGGGAGTTCATGTCATCAGTTCACTAATTCAGATTATACGACAATCCGAACCGGATGCTACGGCGGATCTGTGGATTATACACCAGATTTTCTTCCAGCAGGGTGGCATTCACCCCTCCGTAGGCTTCATCAAACAGGTTGGTGACACGGATAAAGGCGCGGAGCTCGGGACTCAGGTTATACGAAGCCATCACATTCATGGCATAATATCCGTCCACATCCTTGAACAGCCGGCTGTACAATCCCTCGAAAGGGATCAGTAAACGAAGCCATTTGCTCATCCACTGGCTTTCCACATTCACATACAGGTTTTTGGCCGGATAGAAAGAAAGTTTGAGTTTTCCTTCATGCCGTGGCATCAGACGGAAATATTCCTCCACAATTTCTTCCACCTGAGGCAGCCGGTCACGGCGTTCCAGAAGCGAAAGGCTGATCTCCCCGTCCATTCTGATTGAGGGTACGATGTTTTTGTATCTGATGGTGGTCTGACTTCCGTAAACATTCGACAGCGATTCCCGGCTGTTCACCCAGGTAAGCACCGAATCGTTCGCGGCATGGGGAAGGGTAAACTGAGATGCCGGTCTCTTCTCAGGAATAATGTGATTGCTGATGCTGTAATAATAAAAGGTCTGGTGCAGTTCCAGCTTCTTCAGCAACCGGGTCTGGATACCCAGCTCCAGGGTATTGAATTTTTCGGGCTCCAGACGGCGGTTGGGCACCACCTTGTAATGAATCTGATCCGAAGCCACCGGATAAGCCAGCGACTGAAAAGCGATGGAAGAAGGAGGGGCCTTGTATGCCGTACCCGCCGATAACCTGAACGAAGCATGGCCCCCTGTTTTATATAAAACCGCCATCTGCGGACTGAAACGGTTGCCATACAGGGAATTTTTATCATATCGCAAACCACCCAGAAACCGGAACCGGTTCAGCACGAAGTAATACTGAAGAAACCCTGACAGGTTGCTGTAACTGATGGGATTAAGCCCGAATGAACCCATCAGGGTATCTCTCGATACTACCCGGGTACTGAAGGAAGAATAATCACTCCGGTCGAACGGCGACATCAGATAATTGGTCACGGGCAGGTTCCCCGATTTCTGATAGGAAAGTCCCGCCACCAGTTCCAGGTTTGTCACCGGAACAACGGTAAAGGTTTGTTCGAAAAGGAAATCGTTCGAAGCAGAATACCGGTATACTTTGTCGGTATTTTCCAGAAAGGTGACCCCCTGGCTGGAATTGTTGTCCATCCGGTATACGAGGCCTGATAACAGGGTATGGGTGGAAAAATAATCGAATGCTTTGGAATAGCTCAGCGTGGTCCGCTGGATGGATTCGCCCCAGTAATTTTGCGGATTGTTGTACTTGTAGAATACGGGCGACAGGCCAATGGAACTGTGGGTACGGCGGTACATGTTATCATACGAAAGGCGCACCCCCCTGAATTCCATCTGAACCCCGATCATATGCGAGGCGGCAGAAAGAGCTTCCATATCGGGTCGGGTGATGCTACCCTCGTATTGCGGCCCGTACCAAACCTTTTTGAATTCCTCCGGGTCCACTCCGTTTTCCCTCAGCAGGGTTTCCGTAATTTCAAGAGGCTCGTATTCTTCCCCGCCGATCAGAAAGGTTTGTTTCCTCTGCTGATAATAATTCAGCGGATTATATACATCTTCCAGCCGGTACCGGATGTTCAGGTCATTGTATTCATATTTGCTTCCGTAGAAGCTGTATTTGAGGATGTTGTTGTTCTTCCCTCCCTTGCCGCCCAGAAAGAAATTGATATAATTGTACCCGTCGGGTCCCAGGCTGATATCGGCCCCCACCATGGTCCCTTTATCGGCTTCACGGGTAATGATATTGATCACACCCTCCACCGCATCGGCACCGTACATGGCCGAAGCCGTACCGTAAATCACCTCGATCTTTTCCGCCTGCCGTATAGGCAACTGATTACCCACGGGCATACCCGATACCACAGAGGGTTTAATGGGGATCCCGTTTATCAGGATCTTGGCATACAGGTTGCCGGTCAGGCCCCTGATCTGGAAACTTTCACCCAGTTCGCCCGATCCGGGCTGGGAAGTTTTGATGGCAGGCAGGGAACTGAGTACATCCATGAGGCTGGTATACTGATTGCGAACAATTTCCTCATGAGAAACAATGTATACGGTGAGAGGAAGTTCCTCCAGATTGCGCGAAATACGGCCGGTGCGTACCATTTTCAGTCGTGCTGAGTCGGGAAGAAATACCAGATCGCCGGCACCCACTGCGTGCAGCCGCACCATCAAGGAAACCGTATCGGTTTGAGCCGGAACAGATCCGGCAACAACCATCCAGAGCATGACAGAAAACACCTTCCTCAGCATCTGTAGGATCCGTTGAATAGCGCGCTTTGCATCTTCCTGCACAATATTACCGTTTTGGTTCAGCCTTCCGGGCCATTGAACCGGTAAATAAAAGTAAGCATTCATGGGGAAGCCGACAAATTCCAGAGCGTCAAAGCCCGAATCCCATAAAGGCGGGTTCCCCGGTAAACCTTTCATCCTTTCGCCCGGAAACCTCCGGGAAAATCATTCGCCCCACAATTCCGCAAACAACCTTTTTGCTTCTTCCCAGTTTTCACGGTTCAGGCAATACCTGATCTTCGGTGCTTCAATTTCCCCCTGTATCAGCCCGGCATTTTTCAATTCTTTCAGATGCTGTGACAGGGTGGATCGGGCAATGGGCAGCACTTCCGACAAATCACCGCTGTAGCAGCACGACCTGTTCGACAGGTGCTTCAGGATGTAAACCCTTACCGGGTGACCCATAGCTCTGGCAAACCTGGCCAACCGGATTTGTTCCTGCGAAATCGCCGGTTCCTTGTTCTTATTCATTTTTCTGTCTGCTCAGACAAAAATAACAATTTAAATTTTATGGAACATTTCTTTCATTATCCTGTCCTGCTGTGGTTTTGTTTTTTAAGGGAAAAATCTACTTTTGTAACGTTTTACGGTGTATACTTTATTCTCCGCATACCGTGTTTACTAATTATCCGAAATGATATGACTGTAAAAAATTCCTTACTGTTGCCGGTTCTTGCCGTGACGGGAATCCTCAGCGCCTTTCCGCAGGATGTCAGGATTGAATTTGAAGAATATGATCTGCCCAACGGCCTGCATATAATCCTGAATCCCGGCCATTCCACCCCTATGGTGGCGGCAACTCTTATGTGCCATGCCGGAAGCAAAAACGAAGATCCGGAAAAGACCGGGGTTGCGGATTTTTTTGAAATGACCACGAACCCGGGACAGCAAACCCTGGTAATGAAAGTTCAGGAAGTTTATAACCGGTCGGGAATCGACAGGGGGATATTTACCATAGACTGATGCTGGAAAACAAACTTTGTCTTCACACTCCTTTCACTGTCACATCGGCTGATACCGACATGTTTGGCAGGATCAGGCTGAGCGCCCTGCTGAACTTCCTGATCCAGTCGGCCATTCAGTCGGCCGACAACCTGGGTTTCGGATTCAGCCATCTGAAAAAGCAACAGTTATTCTGGGTGCTCAGCCGTATGAACCTGGAGATGGTCCGGCCTTTGGCCTGGTACGAAACCGTGGAAGTGGAAACCTGGCCGAAAGATGTTGATAAAATACTCTATATCAGAGACTTCCTGGTTCGTGACCGGAACGGGAAGATCGTAGCCCTGGCTACCTCAGGCTGGCTGGCCATTGATACCGAAACCAAACGCCCCGGGCTGTACCGCGGGGCCGAAGCCGAATACCTCACCCGGCTGAAAAACAAGCATGCACTGGAAGAATTTCCTCAGAAGATGCCGCCTGTGGAAAAAGGGGAAGAATTTCATATACGGCCAGCTTTTTTTGATATGGACCTGAACCGGCATGTCACTTCCACCCGGTATATTGACTGGATGATGGATACCTTTCCGGTAGATTTTCACCGTGATCACTACCCCACTCTTCTGAAAGTCAATTACCTCAAAGAAACCAGACCGGGTATGAAAATGGTGATGCTGCGTAACCGCTACGAAGAAGAAGTCTATGGATTCCAGGGCAACCATCTGCCCGGCATGTCGCCCTCGGTAAGGGGACAACTGGTGTTCGGTAAAAACAGGGTTTCATCAGGGGATCAGTTGCCTCACTGACAGAAAAAACAAAAGGGATTTTGGCCGGCCTTTTTGAAAGCCTGGCCGGGTTCATTATTTTTATGCAAAAAATCAATGATACATCAAGTAAAAGGCCGGATCGCGGCTTTTCTTGCGGGACTTTCCGCATTACTTACCCTGTATGCCTCCCTCAGAGGGATACTGAATCAGAGTCTGTATACCGAAGTGGCCGAAGCCGGAACCATTTCATCTTTCCTTGTTACAGGTTCCCTGGCCCAGGATATCATCCTGCTGCCCACTGCCCTGCTTTTGCTGGTCCTAACCGTACGCTTCCTCCGCAAACCGTCACTCAAAACATTGATCCTGAACCTGGGTCTGATCAGTTTTATTTTTTACGGTTATGGACTGTATGTAATTCAGGGGCAATACACCGATCTGTATGTTATTTACCTCGCCATATTCGGGCTCTCCCTGTATGCCATGATATACGGGCTTCTGGCAGTTCGCTGGGATGAAGCATCCTCCACCACTCTTTCAAAACAGCTCAAGGCATCCCTGGCCGCTTTTCTCCTGCTCATCCCACTGGTTCTGATACCGGTCTGGCTAATGCTGATCTTCTCCGACATCAATGCACATATCCCTTCCGATACCTACGCCGTTTTTATACTCGACCTCTGCATTGTTTTTCCTGCCCTGGTCATTATCGCCTGGTTACTATTTACCAACCGGCCGTCTGGGAATATTCTCGGAGGCGTAGCCATTATCAAGGCATTCACCATATGCCTGTCAGTGGTTTTTGGTGAATGGTACCAGGGTTTTACCGGCGACCTGCCCCTCAATACGGGCATGATAGCCATTTTCCTTCCCCTCACCCTCCTCAGCCTGGCCCTGGTGATATGGTATTACAGCCAGTTAAGGATCACTTCCTGATATCAGGATATTTTTTTTCGTGCTTTCTTCACCGGAAAAGTTCAGGATGTTCCGGCAAAACTGAACGAAGACCTGGCAGCCTGTGAGGCAGGTCAGGGTGAAAACGCCCGTTTTACCCCGGAAGAAGCCCTTAACAGCATCAATCACCCCATCGGCAAAGAAATACCCGATCTGCTGCCCACATCCAGGGAGAAATGGCTATGGTGGCGGAAGAAGATGATGCCAGGGGCAGATCCATGGGAATTGCCGGATTGTTTGTTCAAAGAAATTAAAGGAATTACCGGAACGGGGGAAAAATGCCTCAGGGGAAATTGTAAGCGACTCTCCCATGCTGTCAGGTTATCAATACCATTCTTTCCCTGCCGGTAATCATGCAGAACGATCCCTGCCAGAAACGAATCCGGCCAGGCAATTACAAGGCCTTCATGACCAGAACCACCGACGATGCCGGAAAAGTAAACTGGGATATTCAGATGCCCTTCGGTTCGTCTCTGCTCATTTTCCGGTGCTCAGGCATTGAGGATGAGGCCACCGTTACCGGCCCGGCCAATACCCTTCAGGTGGAAAAGATCGTGGCAGCTGCACAGCAGGAAAAAAGTCGGGTATAGGGAGTCAGGCAGTACGCGAATTATTCGTATCTTGTCAGACATAAGCATGTCGTCATGATTCCTGAAATTCCTCTTCTGAAACACACCCGTTCAGGCTTGTTTTTCCTGATCGCCGGACCCTGCGTTATTGAAAGTCGCGATCTGGTATTCCGCGTTGCTGAAACCATGACGGCGATTACCGACAAACTGTCTGTGCCATACATATTCAAGGCTTCCTACAAAAAGGCAAACCGGTCGCGCCCCGATTCTTTCACAGGCATTGGCGATGAAAAAGGGTTGAGGATCCTCAGCGAGGTAAGACACCGGTTCAACATTCCGGTGCTGACCGATGTGCATTCGGCGGAGGAAGCCCGGCGGGCTGCCGAATATGTCGACGTGATCCAGATACCTGCCTTCCTGTGCAGGCAGACCGAGCTGTTGCAGGCGGCCGCCGGAACGGGAAAACCCGTCAATATCAAGAAGGGTCAGTTCCTGTCGCCCCAGGCCATGGAGTTTGCGACACGGAAAGTATCCGCCTGCGGCAATAACCGCATAATAATCACAGAACGGGGAACAACCTTCGGCTACCAGGACCTGGTGGTGGATTTCAGGGGCATCCCTGTGATGCAGGCATTTGGGTACCCGGTGGTACTGGATGTGACCCATTCCCTGCAGCAACCCAACCAGCCATCGGGTGTAACCGGCGGGCAACCGGCCCTTATTGCCACCCTGGCCAGGGCAGGCATTGCAGCAGGAGTGGACGGAATCTTCATGGAAACGCATCCCGAACCATCCAGAGCCCTTTCCGATGGAGCCAATATGCTGCCCCTCCACAGTGTGGCCGATTTACTCGACAAACTCATCATGATTCACCGGGCCGTGCATTCTGCCTGAACTGGATTCTATACCATACATTTCTCGTTTCTGAAAATATTTCTGCTGTGTGGGAAGAATGCCATGAATATTTTTTACTTTTATCTGTATAAAACCGTTTCATCCATAAACTACTTATTCCATGAAAAAAATTTCCTCCATTGTACTCACTATGCTATGCACTCTGCTGTTCACCGGATTGCAGGCACAAACCCTTGAACAGATACTGAGCCGGCATTTTGAAGCCGTCAATCAGAAAAAAACACTGGAAGTTCAAACAACCGTGATGAAAGTACGTGTACTGCAAATGGGCATGGAAATGCCCATGGTTATCAAAATAAAAAAGCCCGACAAGATCAGAATGGAGATGGATGTCCAGGGGCAGCAGATGATTACCGCCTTCGACGGAACCAGAGGCTGGATGATGGCTCCTTTTGCAGGTCCCGGTGTTCAGGACCTGCCCAACGAACAGTTGTCAAGCCTGAAAGACCAGGCAAATTTCGAAGGAGAACTGTGGAATTATGCCGAAAAAGGGCATACCGCCGAATTCCTGGGAATACAGGATGTAGACGGAAAGTCTGCATACACCGTCAAACTCACGAAGAAAAACGGCGATGTGGTTACCTATTACCTGGATGCCGATACTTATCTCCCGCTCAAACAGGTTACCAAAACCATCATGAACGGTAGTCCGGTGGAAGGAACACAGATCTATACCAATTACAAAACGGTGAGCGGCATCCCCGTGGCTATGAATGTGGAAAGCAGCGCCATGGGTCAGAGTGCCCTGATGGTCATTGACGAGGTGGAATTCGACGTGGCGCTTGACGACAAAATTTTCGCCCGGCCTATTCAATAAAAAAAAGCAGCAGACCTGTAAGCCGGGTTCTGTACCCGCACCTGTTCTGAGACAGAGGCGGTACGGGTTCCTGTCATTTATCTGGGCCCGGCGTCGCCGCCGGGCTCAAGCGACCTACCCCCCGGCATCGGGCGGGCCACCCTCAAACGCCGGTATACATGGTCTTACAACCCCCGGGGTGGACAGCTTCTGCTGTCACCAGCAGAACTGGTGGGCTCTTACCCCACCTTCTCACCTTTACCTGCCCGGTATCAGTGAAAACCCTGAAACACACAGACAGGAAGTTATTTTCTTCTCCACTTCCATGCCCTCACGGGCATCTTCCCTTTCGGAAGCGGGGCGCCCTGCGTTGCCCGGACTTTCCTCAGCCCGCAACAAACGGACCGCGACAGGACGGTCTGCTGCCGGAACAAAGATACGGATTATTTGCCGAAACATTCCGGTGTTTAGTGCCGCGTGTTCCCGGGAATTAACACCAGGGTAGCGCCGTAGCCGTACTCTTTGAACGAGGCATCCTGGTAACGTAATCGGGGGTACTGCCGGTCAATGATCCGTCGGATCTCATCTTTGAGTTTCCCATCACCCACTCCGTGAATAAATACCATTTTCTTCACCCCGTTTCTGATCCCTCCCTCCAGAGCGGTAATGAAACGGTTCTTCTGAATCTCCAGGGCTTCGGCAGGTTCCAGGCTTTCCGGATGGTCCACAATGGATTCCAGGTGCAGATCCACCTCTTCAACCGGAGATCCGGGCAGTTTTCCCGGTTCTTTTTTCCTGCCCTTCCCGGCTTCCGGTCTGTTTTCATTCCGGGCAGCCCTCTGCCGTTCTTCCTGCCACTGTTCCAGGAGCATGCCCTTGCGGCCTGTGGCTTTTTCAGCCGTTTTCAGTTCCGTAATCCAGGCAGGTTCCTCAAAATATTCGGTTTCCCTGAACATCAGTTCCACGGCTGCCTTCCGGCTCCCCCTCTCCCATCTGCCTTCCATCGGAGGATAATCGGGTGTAAGGGCACCGGGATGAAATACCAGTACCCGGGCACTCACATCTTCCAATTTTTCAAATTCCATAGCCGGACATTTCAGCAACCTCACCTTGGTGCCCGGTTCGAGCTGGCCGGCCCGCAGCAGGCGATAATCCCCGTTTTCACGGGAACGGACCAGGTACAACAGGTACAGATCACCGTTATTGATCAGATAAAGAACATACCGGCCTTTCTTCCTGTCGGCTACCCAAGCCAGAAGAACCTTCGGCGGAAAATATTCTGCAGGAAGGGTTTGCTCCGTTTCCTTCAGAGGGTAAATATCCATATCCCTTTCAATCACCGATCCTTTTTCTTTTTTTCCGGGCTGCCCCGGCCCATCCGTTTCTTTCCCCGGCAGGGAATCTGCCTCCGCCTTTTCTTCCCATTCTTCCTTCCACTCTTCCAAACCCCGGCCCGATACGGCAATCAGTTCTTTCACAAGCACGGGCACTTCAAAACCATCGTCCCGGAGAATGAGAGCGGTATACTGATCGGGGAAATCCAGGATCACTCCCGTTCCCACATCATTCAAAAATTTTACCCTGTCGCCTTTCCTGAATTTCATATCTTTCTGTTTACTGGTTACCCGCAAAATTAGCTAATTTTGGGCAATGAATTCGTTTCAATCTCCATACGGCCTGCCACCCGACAAACAACAGAAAATCACTGCCGTTCGACCGGAGGAATATGAATATGTACTTCCACCGGAAAAGATCGCCCGCTACCCGCTTGAAGAACGCGACCGGAGTAAGCTGCTGGTATACGAAAAGGGAGAAATACGGGATACCCGGTTCAGGGACCTCACTGATTATCTGCCCGGGGGCTGCATATTAGTAAGGAACGACACCCGTGTGATCAGGGCCAGGCTGCTGTTCCACAAACCAACCGGGGCGCGCATTGAAGTGTTTCTGCTCGACCCCGTCACCCCCCCCGACTATCAGCAGGTATTCTCCCGTACCGGCTCCTGCCGGTGGAAATGCATTGTAGGCAACGCCAGGAAATGGAAAGAAAAAGAGCTGACCCTGGAAATTCCCATGCAGCAGGACACCTGCACACTCAGGGCAGAAAAGGAAACCGGGGCGGAAGGAACATTTAATGTCCGTTTCCGGTGGACCGGAGGATACAGTTTCGGTGAAGTGCTCGACCGGGCAGGGATCATCCCCATCCCTCCCTACCTGCAGCGTGAATCGGAAGACATTGACGGAGAAAGATACCAGACCGTTTATTCACGCATCCCGGGATCGGTAGCGGCTCCGACAGCCGGGCTGCACTTTACGGAATCCGTGGATAAATCGGTTAGAGAAAAAAAGATTCCTGTGGTAAACCTCACGCTGCATGTGGGAGCGGGTACTTTTAAACCCATCAAAGGAAAGGACCTGAGATCGCATGCCATGCATACCGAACACTTCTCACTGGCAAAGTCTACCCTGGAAAAACTGCACCGGCACACGGGCACCACCGTGGCGGTAGGAACCACTTCGGTCAGGACCCTGGAAAGTCTTTACTGGATAGGGAACAGCCTGGCTAAAAGAAAGGAACCTGAATATCCCTTTCATCTGGAACAATGGGATGCCTACAACGCCACCCCGGAGGTTTCGGCAACGCAGGCCCTGGAGAACCTGATCGGCTGGCTCGACAGGCATGGACTCGACCGGCTGGAAGGATCAACACGGATCATGATCGTTCCGGGGTATGTTTTTCGGATGGTGGACGGGCTAATCACAAATTTCCACATGCCCAGAAGCTCGCTTATCCTGCTGGTAGCTGCCTTTACGGGAAATGACTGGAGGAAGATCTACCAGCATGCCCTGAAAGAAGGGTATCGTTTTCTGAGTTACGGCGACAGTTCCCTTTTACTGCCCTGAGAATTGTCATCATCACCGGCTAAAAGATCCGAACAGGATTTAAGCAGTTCACGGAGATCGGGAATGCATCGCCCACAACCGGTCTCTACTCCCGTAAACATGATGAATTATGCCAGCGATCGCGGTTTCCTTTCGCGTATGACCCGAATGATCTCATCCCCGGAAATTTCCTGACAACGGCATACGATACGCGGCATGAAATTTCCTGTCCGGTTTTCACTGTCCGGCCAGTTTTCTCACCAGGCCTGCAAAATCGGATATATCTTCCTCGCGGGTGTCCCATGAGGTCATCCAACGCACTTCAGATTTTTTTTCGTCCCACTCGTAAAAGAAAAATTCTTTCTGCAAACGGGGAATCCATTCAGGAGGAACTATGGCAAAAACCCCGTTCGACTGCACTTTCTGTGTCAGGGTCACCCCGGGAATATCTTTCACGGCTTCGGCCAGTTTCCGGGCCATGCGGTTGGCATGCAGGGCGTTTTTTTTCCAGAGTCCGTTACTCAGCAGGGCATCGAACTGAACGGCAATGAACCTCATTTTTGAAGCCAGCTGCATTCCCTGCTTCCTGATATACTGAAATTCCCTTGCCAGCAGAGGATTGAAAAAAAGAACGGCTTCCCCGTACATCATGCCGTTCTTGGTCCCCCCGAACGACAGGATATCCACTCCCGCATCCCGTGTGGTTTCCCTGAGCGAAACATCCAGGTATGCCGCGGCATTGGCTATTCGTGCCCCGTCCATATGCAGAACCATTTGATGTGCATGTGCAAAATCGGCCAGTGCCCTGATCTCTTCCCTAGTGTATACCGTTCCCATTTCCGTGGCCTGAGTGATTGAAATAACCCGTGGCTGGGAATGGTGTTCAAAACCAATGCCATACACATGCCCGGCCACAGCCTCCGGGGTGAGCTTTCCGTCAGTAGTCTCCACCGGCAACAATTTGCAGCCCGTAAACTTTTCAGGAGCCCCGCATTCATCCTCCTGGATATGGGCTGTTTCCGCACAGATCACCGAATGGTAGGAACGGGTGGCGGCTGCCAGTCCCAGTACATTGGCGCCGGTACCCAGAAAAACAAAAAATACTTCAGTATCCTCCCCGAATTCCTCCCTGATCTTTTTCACTGCCTTCCTGGTATACGGATCATCCCCGTAACCGAGCACATGTCCGTGATTGGCCTCTAAGATGGCGGTCATGATATCGGGATGCACTCCTGCGTTGTTGTCACTGGCAAATCCTCGTTTGTTCTCCTTCTTCATAACATACAAATAGCTGATTTTGGTGTTTTTTCAGAACAATTCATCGTATTTGGTCCACAGCATATCGCCCAGTTCCCAGGCCTTTTCCACCACTTTATTTCCCCACTCCATGGTATATCCGGTAAGAAACTCAATGGTTTTTCGGGGATTGCGGGCTCTGTACATCTCAAGGGCAATCCGCTCCACTTCTTCCTGGTTTTCGAAAAGCTCTTTCTGCCACGGATCCCACACGGCATCAACATCTTTGTGCATATCCCCCCATCGCTGGGCGGCCAGGGTTCCCAGCCTGTTGAAAGCCCACCAGGCCGATTCCCGGGTATATCCGTTGATCCGGCCGGGTGTTTTATACGGTTCCGGTAAATCGGTTACACACCCATATACCGGTATATAGATGGAACTGGCCACGTTGTCCTGAGCCAGCCACACCACTCCCCCTATTTCATCGGGCAGCCAGTTGCGGCACTGAATAATGGTGGCATACATGGTATACCAGCGGGCTATGGTCCTTTCCCCTCTCCAGCCCCAGCCGCCATTGATCCGGAAAAGCCGGTTCATGTCGTACGGCATGTGCGGATTGGCCAGCGGAGAAATTACCGACCTGCCTTCCTCGTCGGTCACGGTGAGGGTCTTTCTCATGTCGAATTCCGTCCCCTGGTAATAATCCTTGAAAATACTGACCAGTTTCTCCAGAGTAACCGGTTCATCGGGTTTAACGGAGAAAGGATAATTTTCCGCATTGGGGTCAAGCTGAAGAGAAGGGGCCAGCAGGTCGAAGACCCTCCATTCACGCCTCCGTGCAGCCAGGGAGGTGCGGCTTTCAGGGGCATACGCATAACAAAAGCGGAAAGGACCGTCCTCTTCACTCCACCAGCCGTTTTCCCTGGCCACCTCAAAAATGTTGTCGGAAGCCATGAAATGATCGGGATCATCCAGATTAATCTCCTTGATGGTACTGGCATTGGCATTGACCGATACATGCTCGTCAGGAACCCGCTGGGCCACCCACACGGCACCCACTTTGCCTTTTCCGGGACCCACGATCTCCAGATGCCACACTTCATTTTTATCGGCAATGGTCAGAGCTTCCCCGGCATCGTTCCACCCGTACGCAGCCAGCAACTCACCGGCGGTACGAATGGCTTCCCGGGCGGTACTGCACCTTTCCACCAGCAACTGACATAAACGCTGGCAGTCGATCAGCCCGGCATCCGACTGCAATTCTTCCCTGCCTCCAAAAGTGGATTCCCCGATCCCGAGCTGATGTTCGTTCATACAGGGATAGGCGGTATTAACATAGGCATATGTATGGGGAACCTGCGGGATCACACCGATGGAATCATGACGATAGCCAGGCATTGCATAGCTATCGTCGGCGGCTCTTTTTCGCATAATGACATACGAACCCGGCCGGTGATCCATGGCAGGTACAATATCCATCCATGATCGTGTGCGATGGCTGTCGTCGGTGTGTGAGGTAATTACGGAGCCGTCGGCCGTGGCCAGCCTGCCGGCAGTAATGGAAGTGCATCCGTCAGGGAAGCCGCCTTCCCAGTCGGGTTTTTCCCGGTTCTGCCCGGAAAGCGGCAGGAACATGATATAAAACAGAAATGCGAAAAAGGTTATTCTTTTCATTTTATGTTTATTTTTATTAATTTAGCACAAGATTGAATTCCTAAAAGTATAAAATCAGAGAGAATTAATCGTCTCCATCCCGCAAATTATTCCGGTTAATCCCTGTCGATTTCCGGTTTTTTTTATCCATCCAGACGAATCTGAATCATGCGGGAGAGGTACGGAACAGTTTTTTGAAAAATGAAAAATGCAAGACTATGGACAAGCGTCTTGAGATGAAAAAACGGCTGGTTAAAAAATGCCTGGCTGAACAGGTAAAGATCGAAGAACACAATAAGGCGCTGATGAAGGAAGCTCAGGAAACAGCCAACGAATACGAGCATGCCATGGACATGACCGATACCTACCGCACACAAATGCTCGAAAAAAGGGACATGTTTGCCCGTCAGCTGGCCAAGATTATTGAGGAAAGGAAAGTACTTGAGCGGATCGATACGCACAAGACGAAATCCTGTGCGGAATTTGGTTCGGTGGTAATCACCGACCAGAACCGGCTTTTCATATCGATAGGCCTGGGAAAGGTATGTCTTGACGGGGAGGAATTCTTTGCCATTTCGCCTATGGTCCCCCTTTTTAAAGCCATGGAAGGGAAAAAGAAAGGGGAAACGTTTACTTTTAACGGGAAATCATTCCGGATCGTGGATGTTTTCTGAAACGGTAAACACCTGCAGTAAACGGGACTTTTTCACCGACATGTGATTCACAACCATTGCGGCAACCAGGGCCAGGATTGCAATGGCAAAGGTCCACGTAAAGCCTATGGTTTCATAAAACCATACCCCTGCCAGGGGAGCAAACAGAGCCCTCATCCCTGTGAGCGAGGCATGAACGGCCTGGTAATCACCCGCTTCCTCCGCCCGGCTGAAATAGGCCGATCCGATATGCCACAACAGGGTATTCATGGCAATAAACAGGCCATTGAATATCACGCTCAGGAAAAGGAATAAATACCACTGAATACCCAGGATATCCGCTTTCCAGGGAAGGTATTCGGTCAGACCGGTAAAGAATATGTACAGGGCCATCATCAAAAATGACCATACGGCAAAACGGCGGGGATCGGTCTTCCCAATCAAACGACCGAATACCGGGATGAATACGATGGCAAGTATGTTGAACACATTTTTATAAAATGCCACACCGGAATAGGACAGGTGAAGCTCTCGTTCATAAAAAATCGTGATCACAGCAAACGTACTCATATATGCAAACCCGTACAGTATAAAGCTTATCTCGTAGTCGCGGTAGGGTTTGTTCCTTTTCAGAATGTTCCACTGGGTCCTCAGGGAATCGCCCACGGCATAAAGCAAACCCTTCCGTTTTCTCTGTGCAGGGACAGCGTTGAAAGGAATGGCAGCCAGCATGAATATGGAAAACATGCTGAGTGCTCCTGCTATGGGATACACCACCCGGAATGCAAAAGGATCCTGATCAAGCACCAGTCCGAAGCCGAAAGTGGCCAGCAGCATCAGCAGCCTGGAAGAAGAAGTGGAGAAGGAATACAATGCACCGAAATGCTGATGCCTGTAATTGCGTTTCAAAATGAGATTGATAGTGGGAAAAAGCACCGGGTTGGCCATGTAGTATACCAGAAATAACAGAAGGAATATCCAGTGATGCCTGCCGGCTACTCCTTCTGCTTCTGCCGGGAACAGAATCATGAAAAACAAAGGCATACGGGTAATGACGGCCGTCCACCGCAGCATTTTACGTTTGTTGCCCGCCCTCCTCAGGAATTCATTGAAAAATAACAGAAAGATCAGGACCACCACCGAAAACTGGAAAAGCATACCCACCTGGTAACTGCTGCCCCGGAGACTTTTCAGAAATACAAACTCGTTCAGGATAAACAGCCCCATGATAAAACCGTCCAGGCTGGCATACACGAAGTGCAACCGGAAGGTACGCCTCTCCAGATCATTCAGTTCCGGATAAAATCTTTTCAGCATGCCGTTATCCGGGTCTTGTGTCAGAGGCTGTCCATCGCTTTCCTGATATTCCCCTCCAGCTCCTCATACGGTTCTATGCCAACCGACAGACGGATCAATCCCGGCATGGGGTATTTGGCACCCCATACCGGCTCCACGGGCAGCAGGGTAGTATCAGCATCTCCCAGGGAAGGAATTAGGGGAATAGTGTCTTTCAGGGCATGGATAAAACGGTCCCGCCGATCTTTTTTTTCACCGGCATTTTTCCCCGCCAGATCAAAGGTGATCATCCCTCCGTATCCTCTGCCCCCGAACAAACGGCTGGCCAGCCCGTGACCCGGATGATGCTCCAGTCCGGGATAGATGGTGGTTTCCACGGCCGGATGGTGATCGAGAAAATGTGCCAGCCTTTCCGCATTCTCCACATGTTTCTGCATTCTGAGGGAAAAGGTTCGGAGCTGGTTTCCCAGGCGGTAGGCATCGTCGGGACTGATCATATGCCCCACGTATTTCCTGTATTCCACGGCCCTTTTTAACAGACTGTCAAGATTGCCGCAAATTACACCAGCGGTCACATCGCCATGACCCGACAGGTACTTGGTGGCGCTGTGGATCACCAGGTCGGCTCCTGCCTGCAACGGTTTAAACAGATACGGAGTGGCAAAGGTATTATCCACCAGTACCCTGGCACCCATTTCATGGGCTATGTCAATCATGGCCGGCACATCGGTAACCATCAGCATGGGATTGGTCACCACTTCAAGGAAAACCAGGGAAGGCCGGAGTTCCTCCATACGGATGCGGAAATACGAAGGATCATATCGGTTGTTTTCGGGAAAAAGGCGTTCGGCCCTGATTCCCCGGCGTTTGATCAGTACTTCATCAATAAAAGTATTGGTACCACCGTATATTTCACTGAAAAACAGCAAGGGTTTATCCGACCCGGCATCCTGGAATATCGACAGGGCGGTATCGATAGCCGACATTCCGCTCTGGGTCAACAGGGCCCATTCGCTCTGCTCGATATTCATCAGTTGCTCTTCCACCGCCACCACGGTGGGATTCCGGTACCTGGAATAAATATAATAGCCGGGTTTTCGTTCCTGTTCTTGCTCGTCACGGAATGCACTGGCAGTAACCGTTGCATCATCGAGACGGAATCCCGAATCCCGGTAAACGGGAGTCTTCAGGGGTTTCAGATGTTGTTTTGTTTCCATTATCCTGCCGTGTTATATTTCTGCCATGCCGGCAAAATCCTTTTTATATCTTATATCTATTTCCCCTTTCTCCATGTTTTCAGGGGATTCAAACCCAGCCGGGTTTTCGTGCGGCTCACGGGGAAAGCTCCTTCCCTTACGTAGCGGATATCTTCTACCGAATAAAACGCACGGGGATTGAAACTGTTGATCACCTCGATCACCTTCGGCAAATCTGCGCGTTTAATAATGGTATAGATCACATGGACCTGTTCTTTAGAACCCCGGGCATCCACCGATGTAGTCCCGTAGCCTCTTTCATGCAGGGAAGAGATCAGCAGGCTCGCATCACGCTGAGTGATCACCCGTACCAGAAGCATCCCCAGGGCCAGCCTTTCCTCGAGCAGCATCCCCAGGTAATTACCGGTGGCAAAACCTGCCGCATAGGCCACATAGTTGATCCAGTTATCGAGGTTTTGCATAATGCGGCTGATGGCCAGAATCCAGATCAGCACCTCGAAAAAGCCCAGAATGGGAGCCAGTGTCCGGTTTCCTTTGGAAACCATAATGATCCGGATGGTGCCGATAGAAACGTCGGCTATTCTGGCCAGGAAGATCAGAAGAGGCATCACGACCAGATCGAAAATATCGGCATTTGTCATTACAAAGGGTTTTGTGGTTTTTATCCAGTGCAAAATTAAACTTCCCGGACGAGAAAACCGTTCCGTTCCTCAATTTTTCGACGGAAAGGCCGGCAGGCAGGTCCGCGCGGACCCTTTCTGACTGTATGTTCAAAACCCATGTAGCCACATGGGAATCAGGGTATGAATAAGTACCCGTTTTCTTCCTGTCATTCAGTTAACAGGCCGCTCCTGCTACGGAACTCATTTTCCCGTCATTTCCATTGATTCGCATTCCCCAAAGCTATCAAGCCGCGTAGCAGCGACCTGTTTGTAATAGAACAAAAGATTCCTAAGCGCAGGAACTCTCCTCTGGCAGCAGCTACCAGCTCCCCCATTCACTACCTCCCCACCCCGAACATATCCGGTCATCCCCATGGAACCGAGCATATTAAACTACGTAGTTATCTACGTTACTATCTACGTAGTTTATTGTATAGATATATTTTTATATTCCTATTTTAATCCTATCCTATCCCGGGAACGGTACCTGTATTTTTCAGGTATCAGGCCATAAAAAGCCTGTCTTTCCCGACTGGCCTTCCTTAGCACACTAACCAACCTAACCATGAATCAAAGAAAAATATTCAGGATTCCCCTGTGATCCATTTCACAATTTTTTCATCATCGGGGCGAACACGCGGTGGAACCACCTCTACCGGGTTCCCGTCCTTATCGATCAGGTACTTCTGGAAATTTCACTGTACGTTCGAATCCATTTTTCCGTTTTTTCTTTACTGGTCAGCCACTGATACCGTGGGTACATGTCTTTTCCCTTCACGGATATTTTGGCCGTCGTTGGAAAGGTTACCCCGTAATTTTTTTGCAGAATTCCATGATCTTCCCGGTACTGCCGGGTTCCTGATTCATAAAATCATTGGCCGGAAAGCCGGTAACAACAAACCCGTTGTCACCATACTGCCGGTACGGGACTTCCATCTGTTCATACCGGGGAGTTAACCCGCACCGCGAAGCAGGATTGACCACGAGCACCTTTTTCCCCTTGAATTTGGACAGGGCCAGGTCGCGTCCGTTAATGGCAGTTACTGCATATGAATGGAAGTTCATATTTTCCTGTGCCTGAATGGTTAATGCACCGAAAAGAAGGATGCAGGCAATCCATAATCTCTTCATGACAGCGGTTTTTTACACCATCAAACCGGAAGGGAAAATGTTCACAGGAAAAGGAAGAAAGGCCGCAGTAGGATTATTTATTTTTGCGCACATCATGCACATTCAGATACACAGAACATATCAAGGCCAGAAAATATCCGATAGTGGTCAGTGTGTCCACCCAGAACATGTCCGGGTCCCAGCCTGTGAGCCTGTGAACCAGATACTTCAGATAGGAGTTGGGAAGGCCGGTTTCGCCCATCTTTTCAAGGATCCTGAAATGCCATTCGGTCAGCGGGCAGTAGCCCATTCCGTAAAATATTCCCAGAAGGAACCATGACCCTCCGGTCAGCAAAAGGGTCATCAGATTCCATTTCCTCAGTTTTTTCCAGATCCATCCTATAAGGTTAAACAGGGTAATCCCCGTGTGAAAGACCAGAAAAAAAAGATCGGCTGTTTTCAGAAGAAAATCCTGCATAAGTCGGGTTTCATTCAGTGCGTTTTTCCATTTGGGCAGGTATGGCAGTTTTCATTTCCCCGGCCGCCTCGACAGAGCGCCCTTTCTGCCGGCTCCGGCTACGGAGATCAAACAGGCATAAAGCAACCAGGCGGTCAAAAACAGGATGATACAGGAAATCACGGTAAGAAGCAGGTTATTTGCCTCGATAAAACGGATCAGGTTTTCGAACATGGCCCACAGGGTAAAGATCAGCACCAGTACCATGGGAAGAAAAGCCACCCAGATATTCCATTTTTTCCTGAAAAGATACACCGTCACCACACCCAGGGCCAGGGCGGCAAGCAGCTGGTTAAGCGAACCGAACAGGGGCCACAGCTTCATGGCTCCCTGTGCCGCCTCGTCGGTAAAAGTCATCAGGGCGGCCGCCAGTACCACGAAAAAAGTAGCTACATACCGGTGGTTCATAGGCCAGATCACTTTACCCTGACGGTTTCTGAAGATCTCCTGCAGGGAAAGCCTCTGGATGCGGGTAGCACTGTCGAGGGTGGTATTGGCAAAGCTCACGATAAAAACAGCGATGAGGGTCTGCCCCACATTGACCGGGATTCCCAGCGACCGGCAGAGATTGGCCGCCCCGGTGATAAATGCCTCGAGCTTGGCCCCCAGGCCTTCGGCCGAAGCCCAGGAGGTATAGTGATGATCAAATGCTTCGCGGCCGGTATACAGGATCCCTTCTTTTTCCATACCCATCCCCAGTCCGGCAGCTACGGCCATAAGCACCAGCACGGCAAGAAAACTTTCCCATATCATTCCTCCGTAGCCCACAAAAAGGGTGTCTTTTTCCCGGTCAACCTGTTTTACCGTGGTCCCCGAACTGGCCAGGGAATGGAAACCCGAAATGGCTCCGCAGGCAATGGTGATGAACAGAATAGGCATAAGGGCAGGTACGTCCGATCCCGGAGCGTAAGCAGAAGGATTGACGGCCGGAGCCGAAACGGGAGGATGGGCAATCGCCAGTCCCAGAAACAAAAGCCCCATGGCAATGATCAGTTGATGGGCATTGATGTAATCACGGGGCTGCAGGAGCTTCTGTACCGGAACCGCTGATGCAAAAAATACATACACAAACAGGATAAGGCACCAGGTATTAACCGGAGAGCCCGCCAGGGGAAACATTTTCACCGGAAGGTAGGCTCCGGCAACAATGGTCAGATACAGGAGAAAAACGGCAATAAGGGAATACAGCAGATCATTCTTTCCGGAGCGGATTTTCCATCCCAGCCATACGGCAATAGGGATCTGCAGCCATACGGGAATCACCGACTCGGGATACATACCAAACAGTACCCCTTCGATCATGACAAATACCGAAAGAACAATAAACAGAAGGAACTGCATAATGAACTGAAAAGCATAACGGGCTGAGGGACTGATCAGGTCTCCTGTCAGCTCACCCAGCGATTTCCCCTGATGGCGGGCAGAGATCACGAGGGTGGAAAAATCATGCACGGCTCCCATAAAAATGGAACCCACAAATACCCAGATAAACGCCGGCAGCCATCCCCAGATAATGCCGATGGCCGGTCCGACAATGGGCCCCAGGCCGGCTATTGTGGTAAAATGATGTCCGAAAAGGATGTGTTTTTTAGCGGGAACAAAATCCACCCCGTCATGCAATTCATGGGAAGGCATGGGGGTAGTATCCGACAGCCGGAATATTTTACTTCCCAGCCATTTCCCGTAAGTATGATACGCCACAATGTATCCGGCCAGTGCCAGAACTACGAGTAAAAAGCTGTTCATAAGAAGCTGCCTTAATTACAGCGGGGCATCGGCATTCACCTTCATATCGAGCGACAGGTTTTCCCCCTCTTCCTCCACCCATACTTCATAGGTGAATTTCCCCCTTCCCAGGTATACCTCATAGGTATAGGATACCGGAGTAAAAGTATAGGGTGTGCCGTCAATTTCGAGTGTAATCAGCGCCTCACGGTACGCCTTTTCAAACCGCTTGTATTCCGTGGCCTGGCCGGGACCAACGGTTCCGTAATCATTTTCGCCGTAACCCGTGTCCACATGAACATTATCAAAAACATACGTACTGAGGTTTTTGACCCGGATATCGGTCGGGCCCTCGGCTTTGTCCCATTTGGTACAACCGGAAAGCAATATTGCGCTGACCAGGAATGCCGCTGCAACAATACCCTGTTTTTTCATGGTTTCCGTTTTTAGATCACCCTGATGGCCTCACCGGGCACCCACCCCTTGTTTCCGTCGCTGATCCTGATCTCATGCCACTCTCCCATCTCGTCTTCCAGCGTCACACGGGTACCTTCATGTAAAATAAAAAGGTCGGTCCCGCTTTCATCGGGAGTGCTTTTCACCGTGACGGAAGGCTGATAGATTACCGCCCTCTGTTTTCCGTAGATCAGCCCGTAATGTTCGCGGGCAAATACCAGGGAAAATACGGAAAAAAGCAACATCACTACGGCCAGCCGGAAACTCCACCGCCTGATACCCGGCCTGTGAAGGTATAAATATAAGGAAAAAAACAGGAATGCAAGGATAAAGGCCCCCAGGCTGATCCATCCCCACACGGCCGGAGGCAGGGCCCTGACCACCGCAAAGTACCAGCGTGTGAAAAATGGCCGGGGCAGCTCTTCGATATTATCTTTCACATAACTTTCGGCCAGTTCCAGGTTGAACAGAATGTCCTGGTCACGAGGACTCAGCAGTTTTGCCCGCTCATAATACAAAATCGCATCGGCCAGGCGGTGGTTCCTGAAATACGCGTTTCCCAGGTTATAATACACCTCGGCGGCCACATACCCGCTGTCGATGATCTGCGTGTATTTCTCAATAGCCGTGGCATAATCTCCCTCAGTGTAGGCCCTGTTGGCTTCTTCCAGCCAATCGCGGGGTCCCGAACCACGGACCCCGGAAAAAATGCATGCCAGCAGCAAAATGGCAAAAATTTGTTTCATGGGTTCCTCATTTCAGGTTTTGTTCCAGTGCGGTGATCAGCTTCATGGCTTTCCGGTACACCTGGCCGGGATCACCCGACCCGGTTTCACCGGCATACCGGGCCTGCTCGCAATGGTCGATGGTATCGAGATATTCACCGGCCAGCTCTCCGGGAATGTCGTGTTTGGCAAGTGTCGCCAGGGCATTATCCCGGTTCAGTTCTGCCAGCGGTATGGAAAGCTTGTCGCTGAGATATCCCCAACAGGCTCTTGACACTTCTTCATAGAACCGGTCGAGCTGTTGTTTTCTTAGGGCATCTGCCGCCAGTTTCAGGCGTTTCCTGGCCTGCCGGCTGGCCCTGCGGTTCCGCATCAGCTCGGTATTCCTCATAATTTCCACCCTCCTTTTTCTCAGCAGCAACACGATGATAAACACCAGTATCACCAGCGGATATGCCAGGTAAAACCACAACTGACCGACCAGATTTTTCGTACCCCGTGTGAGGGGAATATCCCCCGTTTTGATAAAACGGATGTCCTTACCGATAAACCGGATGTCTTCCTTCCCGAAACCGGTCACCACCGTGCCTTCCTCGCCCGGTTCGCGTGGCTCCACTTTCAGATTGAACGCGGGTGATTTCCATGTGACATACTGTTCCTTCTCCGGATCAAAATAGCTCACTTCAATGGGGGGTATCCTGTACGTTCCGGGTGTCCGGGGCACCATGAGGTATTCAAAGCTTTTCGTCCCCTTCGATCCGGAAACAGTATGGTTGATATCCATGGTCACTCGCGGGTCGTACGTTTCAAAACCGGGCGGCAGGTTCACCACCGGGGGTGACATAAGTTTCAGGTTACCCGTTCCCGTGACCTTCAGGGTAAGGGTTACGGCCTCATCCGCCACCACCTCTTCCCTGTCAACCGAAGCCTTCAGGGTATACCGTCCCACCAGTCCCTCAAACGAAGCGGGAGCCTCTTCGGGAAGGGGCTTTACACGAATTTTCACAGGATCGCTGCTGACTGTTCGCGACACGGTCCGGAACGAGTCGAAAAAATCATCGAAAATACTGCCCGTTCCCCTGCTTATCCGCTGCCTGATATGGCATTCCAGCTCCATGGGGTCGATGGTGAGGGTCCCGCTGCGCTGCGGGATCAGCACTACCTGCCGCAGTACCAGGGTTCCGTATACATTTCCATTGACTACTTCCCTCTGAAGATAATTCTGTTCAGGAATATCGATCTCCTGCTGCAGAAATCCCGAGAAGGAAGGGAACTTCCGGTCACCGATACCGGACAGATCCAGGCGGGTAAACAGCTTGATGGTGGCGACCAGGTGCTCTCCCTGGTATACTTCCTTCCGGTCAGTTATGACCTGCACGAACAGGTCTTCGCCCTTTATCCCGCTTATTTCGGGGGTTGCAGAAGGAGCGGGAGTGCCCGGGGCGGAAGGAGCCGACCCTTTCACCACTTCCACGGTAATCTCTTCCGTTTCATAGGTTTTGCCGTCGACCTCGATACGGGCTTTCCCGATAGTGAATGTTCCTTCTTCCACCGCCTGGAGCACAAAATTATAGCTATAGGAAACGGTTCGGGTCATCTGTCCGTTGATGATCTGTACCGAGGTACTGGTTGACATATTGGGACCCGAAAGGATGGCAAAATGCTCAAAGGAAGGGGTCTCGAAATTTTTCCCCTCGGCATTCACCGAAAAGGACACCCGAAAACGTTCCCCTGTTTCCACCACCCGGGGGCTGGCAGAAGCACGGAACTCCACCTCCTGGGCAAATCCTGCCAGGGGCCAGATGCCCGCTACCAGGAACATACCTGCCAGTCGGCCTATCCTGATGAATCTGTTCAACATATGCTGCATTACCATTCTTTTTCAACTTTGATGCGTGCCGCCTTAGCTTCGGCCTTCTTCACCTTTTCCTGGATTTCTTTCTCATCGGCGGCCAGTGCTTCCAGCAGGCGCCGGGCATCCTCTTCCGATATCCGCTGAGGAACCTGCCGGGGTTGCTGTCTTTCCTGTTCCTGTTCACTTTCCCGCTGCTGTGGCTGTTGCTGCGGCTGTTGCTGTTGCTCCTGATCCTGCTGCTGTTCCTGTTGTTGTTGCTGATCCTGCTGCTGCTGATCCTGCTGCTGCTGATCCTGCTGCTGCCGGTTTTGCTGCTGCTGTTCCTGCTCCCTGAGCATACGCAGGGCGACCGACAGGTTGTACTTGGTTTCCATATCCTCCGGATTATTCCGCAAGGCTTCCTTATAGGCTTCGATGCTTTCCCTGGTCTGCCCGTTTTTCAGCAGGGAATTCCCCAGGTTATGATAGAACCTGGCCCTGTCGGCCGGCGAAAGGTCTTCCTCCGGTACACGGCTGAAACAGTTGCCGGCATTCTCATATTTTTCCTGTTTGTACAGGGCACTCCCCAGATTGAATTCAGCCTGGTACATTTCGTCGTTCTCTTCCAGGGCTTTTCTGTAGAGGACTTCCGATTCACTGAAATTACCCTTTCTGAATTCCTTGTTTCCTTCGCGGATGTATTTCCTTTCCGTCTGGCTCCATCCGGAAAGGGTTCCGGCCAGAAGAAAACAACACATTATGACCCGGTATTTCATCATGGTTTCAGATTTCTTCTTCAAATAAACGGATTTTCGACAACCACCTGTTTTTTCTTTCCAGGATCACAAAATCGAGCAGAAGCAGTAAAAGGGACAATCCTGCCAGATACTGGAACCGTTCGTCGTACTCTGAAAACATACGTGTTTCCATTTCGGCCTGTTCCATCCCTCTGATCTCATCCATCAGCACATCCAGGCCAACCCGGATATTGTTCGCCCTTACATATTTCCCCTTTCCTGCAGCAGCCACACGCGAAAGCAAAGCTTCATCAAGCTTGCTGATCACCACATTCCCTTCCCTGTCTTTCCGGTAGGTTTTTACCTGAGCCCCGGGATCGATGGGAATGGGCGCTCCTCTTGCCAGACCCATTCCCAGGGTATGCACCACAATGCCTTTTTCCGCGGCTCTTTCTGCGGCTTCCAGTGCATCGCCTTCATGGTTTTCCCCGTCGGTAATGATGATGACAGCTTTTCCCGCCTCGCTCACCGGGCTGAATGCTTTCAGGGCCAGATCGATGGCCGAACCGATGGCGGTTCCCTGACGGGGAACCATTTCGGGTCCCACTCCGGTTAAGAACATTTTCACTGCCAGGTAATCGTCGGTAATGGGTACCTGAATATAGGCATCACCGGCAAAAACGATCAGGCCCACTTTATCGTCCTCCAGCTGGTCAACCAGCCGGGAAATGGCCTGTTTTGCCCTTTCCAGGCGACTGGGTTCGATATCCTGGGCCAGCATGCTGTTGGAAACATCCAGGGCGATCATGATCTCCACACCTTTCCGTTTCACCTCTTCCAGTTTCGACCCGAACTGGGGACGTGCCAGTGCAAAAACGCCCGATATCCACGCCAGCAGCACCAGGAAAAATTTCCAGGCCGGGCGGGACAATGATCTTTCCGGCATGAGTCCTTCCACCAGGTGGCGGTCGCCGTATTTTTTCACTTTTTTTTGCTGAGACCACCGGCTCAGCCAGAAGATCACCAGCAAAACCGGGACACCCAGCAATGCATACAGCACGTCGGGCTGCTGAAACCGGAATATACCCTGTTCCACCATCACGGAAAGTTTTTAAATACGGTTAAACGCAGCAACAATTCGATCAGGACCAGCAGGACTGCCGCAGCGGCAAACCCCATGTATTCTTCCTGCCTGCGGCGATATTCTGTTACGCTGATCTTCGATTTCTCCAGCTGATCAATTTCCCGGTATACGTCTCTCAGTTTTTCCTTATCGGTTGCCCGGTAATAGGCACCTTCTGTCATCGAAGCGATTTCCTGCAGCACTTCCTCGTCGATTTCCACCTCCATATTCCGGAAAATCATTCCTCCGGGCGTTTGTACCGGGTAAGGTGCCGTACCCCGGCTTCCCACCCCGATGGTATACACCCGGATGCCGAAGGTGGAAGCGATCTCGGCGGCCGTAAGCGGATCTATTTCTCCCATATTGTTCACCCCGTCGGTCAGCAGAATGATCACTTTCGACCGGGCCTGACTGTCTTTCAGCCGGTTAATGGCAGTAGCCAGCCCCATCCCGATGGCCGTTCCGTCTTCCAGCACCCCGCTTCGGGCGGCGTTCAGCAGATTGATCACCGTGGCATGGTCGGTGGTAAGCGGGCACTGGGTGAAACTTTCTCCGCTGAATATGACCAGGCCGATGCGGTCGTACGGTCTTCCCGATATGAACTCAACACCTACTTCTTTGGCCGCTTCCAGGCGGTCGGGGGAAAAATCCCTGGCCAGCATGGAACTGGACACATCCAGGGCCATGATGATATCGATACCTTCGGTGGAAACGTCTTCCCACTGGTCGGTTGACTGTGGGCGGGCCAGGACCACCGTCAGCAGGACCACGGCCAGTATCCGGAAAACAAACAGGATATGCCTGCCCCACACCCTCCAGGAGGGCCTCTTCTCCCTGAACGGGGAAATGGCCGTCACCAGCAGGCTGGCGTGCGATTTCCTCTCTTTCCACACATACCACAGGACCATGGGCAGAAGCAGCCACAATAACCACAGCCAGGCGGGTTGTGCAAAGTACTGGTGTAAATTCATCGTATCACCTCCTTTCCCTCTCCGGAAGCCGGCAGGGCAGCCTTGCGGCCGGTTTCCCCGGTTTCCAGGCCGTTAACGTTTTCGTCTTCCTCATGTACATCCACGGCAATGGTATCCTGAACGAAACGTATGGCACGGGTCAAAACCATCCTGTTTTCATCGGGTTCTGGAATTACCCGGGCAAATTTCACCAGATCGGCCAGGACCAGTATTTCGCGCAGATCTTCATGGCTTATCTGAGAAATGCCGGAACGGGCATCCAGGGCATCCATGATCTCACCGGTGGTTTGTTCCAGCGCCGGGATACCGTACCTGCGTTCCAGATAATTCCGGAGTATTTCCGTAAGCCGGATATGGTATTCCTTCACCTTGCCCTGTTGCCACAGCCTGTCTTTTTCGAGAGCCCTCAGTTCCCTGATGGCAATGATATGAGCCGACTCGGGCGGAACGATCTCCTGCTCCTCCCCTTTTTCCCTCTTCTTTCTTCTGCGCAGGTAATACACAGCCAGGAATCCCAGTAACGCCAGAATGATTCCTGCTCCGATATACGGAAGCAATTCACTCAGGGAAATCGGCGCACCGTAGGGCGATTTGATATCGTAAAGAACCACGCTGGTATCCGGAGGAAGAGTATTTACCTCCAACGGGAGCGACTGCGTAAACAGGGTGTCGGTTCGCGAAGGATACCTCACTACCACCGGCAGGGAAGGAATAAAATGAAAACCGCTGTCGAATGAGGTGATCAGATACCGGTTCCGGTAATGCATCAGCTCATGGTCCAGGCGCTGGCTGTCGGTGGGGGATATTTCCAGTACCTCCACACCCCAGGTAAGCGTGTCGTTCAGAACAGGAAACACCACCTCACTGTTGCCGGGCACCCAGGCTTCCAGATGGTAATGTATCTGGTCGCCTATCAGCATACCGGTTGTATCCAGGCGGGCCCTGACACGTGGAATATCCTGCCCGCTTTGCTGTGGAAAAGCGAAAAGATGGAAAAAGGCCAGGAAAAACAGCAGTCCGGCCAGCCGGGATGTATATGCCCGTGTTCTCCTCATGATCTCTCCCGTTTTTTGAACAGTTTGATAAGGGGTGGCACATAATCCTCATCGGTGCGAATGGCTATGTGGTCCACTCCGCATCTTACCAGGGTATCGTTAATTTCTTTCTGTTTCTTCAGGTACCAATGATTATAGTATTCCCTCACCGACCGTTTGGAGGTATCCACCCACATCTGTTCGCCGGTTTCCGCATCGCGCATCTGTATCAGTCCCAGATCGGGAAGCTCGGTTTCCCGGTGATCGTACACCCGGATAGCCACCATATCGTGTTTGTTGCCGGCAATTTGCAGGGGACTCTCAAAATCGTGGTCCATAAAATCGGAAATAACAAATGCCGTACACCGCTTTTTGATGGCATGGGTAAGAAAGCGCAGCGGTTCGGTGAGGTCGGTACGCCGGCATTCCGGCCTGAAATCGATCAGCTCCCTGATTACACGGAGGATATGCTGCCTTCCCTTCTTGGGAGGAATGAATTTTTCCACCCGGTCGGTAAAAAAGATCACGCCGATTTTGTCGTTGTTCTGAATGGCCGAAAATGACAGAACGGCTGCAATTTCGGTCACCATATCTCGTTTCAGCATATTGCGGGTACCGAAATCCCCTGATCCGCTCACATCGATCAGCAGCATCACGGTAAGTTCCCTCTCCTCTTCATACACCTTCACATAGGGATGATTGAACCGGGCGGTTACGTTCCAGTCGATACTTCGCAAGTCATCACCGTACTGATATTCGCGCACCTCACTGAACATCATTCCCCGTCCCTTGAAGGCACTATGGTACTGTCCGGCAAATACCTGCCGGCTCAGACCGCGTGTCTTGATCTCAATCTTCCGGACCTTTTTCAGCAGTTCACTCGTTTCCACACCGTTGCTTCCTTAATTGTTCCTTTTCTTTCATGGTAACGGTAAAAAACCATTCCCCTCTTACCATTTCCACCTCAAGGGTTCCGTTATCCTGCCGGCCGACCCACCGGTCAGGACCGGCTTCCGTAAACCGTTCATTCAGCCACTCAAGGGTCTGGTCGAGGTAAGTATAATCGTGCATCAGTCTGATCACCCAGCACCGGTCGTCCTCATCCAGAAAAAACAGCCAGGTACGGCTATCCCGCACATCCACAAACTTCAGGTACCTGAACCGGTCGTTTCTCACCTGGTCCTGCCACAGAAACTCGGGATGCTCCTTTTTCATAAGGGCCACAAGCTCGGAACTTTCCATTGCGTAGTAATCCTGCGCCCATAGCAGGGAGGCACTGAGAATCAGCATGCCGGGGAAGACCAGATATTTCATTTCGGTATTTTATTTTTTATGGTACTTCCACCCGGTTCAGGATGCCGGTAATGATTTCCCCGGCCGTAACATTTTCCGCCTCGGCCTCATAAGTGAGTCCGATTCGGTGCCTGAGCACGTCATGGCATACGGCGCGCACGTCCTCGGGGATCACATACCCCCTGTGCCTGATAAAGGCGTATGCCTTCGAAGCCATGGCCAGGTAGATGCTTGCCCTGGGCGAACCGCCGTATTGAATCAGCGGAACATATTTTTCCAGTCCCTGCTCCGCCGGATTCCGGGTAGCAAAGACAATATCGAGGATATATTTTTCGATTTTCTCATCCATGTATACCTCCTTCACCACCCTCCTTGCCCGGATGATCTGATCGGGTTTCATTACGGTGGATGGAGCGGGAAATTCCATGGCCAGGTTTTCCCGCATGATCAGGCGTTCTTCTTCCTTTTCCGGATACCCGATGATAACTTTCAGCATGAACCGGTCAACCTGGGCTTCAGGCAGCGGATAGGTCCCCTCCTGTTCTATGGGGTTCTGGGTAGCCATCACCATAAAAGGCTGTTCCAGCGGGTAAGTATGTGAACCAATGGTTACCTGCCTTTCCTGCATGGCTTCCAGCAGGGCGCTCTGCACCTTGGCCGGGGACCGGTTGATCTCGTCAGCCAGGATGAAATGGGCAAAAATAGGTCCTTTTTTCACCTGAAACTCTTCCGCTTTCTGGCTGTAGATCATGGTCCCGATCAGGTCGGCCGGTAAAAGATCGGGAGTAAACTGGATGCGGCTGAACCGGGCATCGATGGTTCTGGCCAGGGTATTGATGGCCAGGGTTTTTGCCAGCCCGGGCACCCCTTCCAGCAGGATGTGCCCGTCGGAAAGCAGACCGATCAACAGACTGTCAAGCAGGTGTTTCTGCCCCACAATCACTTTCTTCATCTCCTGCCGGATCATGTCTACAAAGGAACTTTCCTGTTCAATCCTTTCATTGATTTCCCTGATATCTGCAGTTTTTTCCATAATAATGGGTTGACTTTTGGTGAAAAGATATTGTTTTACCGTGACTTCCCAAATAACATACCAATCCGGTATTTTGATCCCGTTTTTTCCGGGTACCGCAAATTTGAGGATTATTGCCGGATTGTCAAGTTAAAATATGTTAAACCCTTCCCGACCGTACTGACAGATTTACAGAATGGATGAAAATGCGGCAGAGCGGCTGCCGCACTTGCATTTTGATTATCTTTGGACCGTATGCCGTCGTTTCGTTATTTCATACAACTTTCTTTTCTCGGAACCCGTTACCACGGGTGGCAAATCCAGCCGAATGCCCTCACGGTACAATCCGTGCTGGATAATACCCTCTCGGCCCTGCTGGGAGAAGAAATCCGCGTTACCGGAGCAGGCCGTACCGACACAGGGGTGCACGCCCGCTTTTTCATGGCTCATTTCGATACCTGCCATGCTTCGCTGCACCGGCAAGAGAAATTGGTGTACAGCCTGAACGGAATGCTCCCCGTTGACATCGCCGTGCAGAAGATCATTCCGGTAAAACCCGATGCCCATGCCCGTTTTCATGCCGTATCCCGCACGTATGAATATCTCCTTTCCAGAGAAAAAGATCCCTTTCTCTCCGGGCTGGCCCATTTCTATTACGGCACACTCGACCTCAGGGCTATGCAGGAAGCTACCCGGTGGCTGACAGGGGAACACAATTTCAAAGCGTTCAGCCGGAGCCATACCCAGGTGAAAACATACATCTGCAGGGTAATGGAAGCGAAATGGCTGGAAAAGGACCACCGCCTGATATTCAGAATAACAGCCGACCGGTTCCTGCGGAATATGGTCAGGGCTATTGTGGGAACTATGATCGACACGGGGAAAGACAGGATTTCGTCCGACGAATGGCAGAGGATTATGGATTCAGAAGACAGAAGCCTGGCAGGTCCATCCGCACCGGCCCACGGACTGTATCTCACCCGGATCGAATATCCGCCGGAGATTTATCTTTGATAACACACTGAATAAGAATTCGGTATAGTTTTTTTCTTTTTCCACGCAACTATTTGGCGTTTCAGGTCATCTATCTATTGTGCTTATTCCTGATGACAGGAAACAGGCAGCAGGAAATCCGGCATGCAGCGTGATTGACAGACAAAATGCTTCGCTGGCGGGTCTGATCAAGAGAAACACCGGAACCTGCAGGGACCTGGCAGAAGGTGCAGATAATCTGCCAGGATAACCCTGAAAAAACAGCCTCCCAGGCACAATCAATATATATGTCATCCGCCCTGCGGATAAAAAAAAGACCGGCAAAAGCCGGTTTTTTTTGTACCAGGTTGCCGTGTAAACGCCATAATGTATCATAAATGGTTATACAGGTTCAACAACCGTCGCCACAGAAATGTTCATGAAGGTTGTTGATGGGGAAAAGTCGGTGAGTTGTGGGGTCGGAGACAATTCCGGGCATAACTGCCCATTATTTTTCACCGAAAAGCCTCTGTGTTCTTCACCTGCATTAATTCCCGTTGATGAGATGTTGCAGGTTCTCCAGTACCAACAACAGTTCTTTCTCTGTCTTTTTTCGTGTCCAGAACAAAACGGCTTTAGCAGGCCATCCCTGTACCGACAAATGCATAATGACATCCATCCGGGTTCCGTCAGACACGGGAATCACTTCAATGTGGGTGAATATCTGCATATTTTTCAACTCATAGGTTGCCGCCAGGGTTTCCGGCCGGTCCATGATTTCAATATGCTGCAGCACATCCATTTCTTTTCCGTTCCGTTCGAGTATGATACGGTTGATGCTTCCCGGAGCCGTCAGCTTACCCGCTACCGGCTGGATGCTCTTATACCCGGGTATCCACTGATGAAAGCTGAACGGGTTCATTATGATATTGAAAACTTTTTCAGGGGGCTGATGCAGGATGATCTCCCGGTGTATGGCGTACTCCCGGGAAAACTGACCCGGAAGCACAAGCAACAGGAACAACAGGAAGAGCGCGGAAAGAGTATACCGTATAATTTTCATGGATAGGGATGCGGACATGATCAGCCAAAAATAAATAAATATTTAATGAAATTATCGAGCGGAAGAGGAAACCCGGTTCCACAGTTTCCACGATTCTTCTGCCTGTATTTTCAGCATTTCCAGGCCATTCACCACCACAGCGCCCTGTTCCGCCCCCTTTTGCATAAACCGGGTAACCAAGGGATTGTATATCAGATCGAACAGTAAATGATCCTTCCCCAGGGCACGGTATGGAATGGGAGGACAGCGGTCGGTATCGGGGGTCATGCCCAGGGGGGTGGTTTGTACAATCAGCCGGTGACTGCGGATGATCTGCTCATTCAGGTCACCATACGCGGTTTCCCGCTCATTCACCGGTGTGCGGGAAACAAACAGAAAAGGGATATTCAGCTGCTCCAGTACCCGAGCCGCAGCTCGTGAGGCTCCGCCGGTGCCCAGGATCAGGGCTTTGCGGTGAACCGGTTTCAGGTAAGGCTCCAGTGCCTTTCTGAAGCCCGTTACATCGGTGTTGTATCCGCGCGTTCTCCGGTCGGGAAGGAAGCACACCACATTTACCGCCCCCACGGCTTCGGCTTCGGAATCCAGCTCATCCAGAAAAGGGATCACCGATTCCTTGTAGGGAATGGTAACATTCAATCCGGCCAGGTCAGTTACTGCCGCCAGCAGGTGGGGAAAATCATGGATATCCGCAAGGGGAAAATTTCGGTAACATACCCCGCTGATCTTCTCCTTCCTGAATTTCTCCCTGAAATAAGCGGCTGAAAAACTGTGGGTAAGCGGATTCCCTATCAATCCGTAGGTTTTCATGCAGGTTTGTTTTTATTGCGGGCCAGGTATTCAATTCCCACCATACTGATCACCCCGGCCAGCATAACCAACAGGGTAATCACCAGGGCGGCATTGAATTCCACGGGCACCATCCACCGCCAGCCCTGGATAATCGGTTCCCCGTTTCCGTGGAACACCGGGTTTCCCAGCACATCGGTTTTGTAAATGGCTTCCTTCCAGGGCCAGATAGTGGCAAGTGATCCCATGATAAATCCGCTGAGCAGGGCAATGGTCTGGTTCCTAAACTTTTTATATATCCACGAAAGCAACCGCGAAAAAAGCAACAGGGCCACCACAGCCCCCACAATGACGGGGATCAGGATATCCAGCCGGAATTCATTCACCGCATGGATCATGACCAGCTCGTATTCACCCATGAGGACCAGCACATAAGACCCGCTCAAACCGGGAAGGATCATACTGCACATGGCCACCATGCCCGAAATGAAAAGATAGATAAAACTCTGGTTTTCCGTGGCGGGAGAAAGAAAGGATATAAGCAGGGCCATAGTGGTGCCCGAAAGGAAGAACAGGATCACCGGCAGGTTCCACCGGTTAATGGTGGCACTGACATAATATACGGAAGCCAGGATTAGCCCGAAAAAATAAGCCCATACCTGCACCGGATAGGTTTCGAACAGAAAGCCCAGCAGCCGGGCCAGGGATATGATGCTGATCCCTATTCCCAGAAACACGGCCAGCAGGAAATCAAGATGTACATACCTGGAAAACTCGCTGAATTTCCCGCGGAAGATAAGTCGCACGGCATGGGTGTCAAATGACTTGATACTGGTTAACAGCTCTTCGAAAATACCGGTGATCAGGGCGATGGTTCCGCCCGACACACCCGGAATAACATTGGCAGCGCCCATGCCTGCTCCTTTCAGGAACAGGGAAAAATAATGTTTCATATCCTCACGGTTTTCCCGGCCGGTTGGTTCCGGCCGGCGGCACAATATACAAAGAAACGGGAAATCAGTCGGGTTTGTATTTCAGCATCAGCTGCTTCACTTCATCCATTTCGGAAGCATCGGGACAATAATGGAACACTTCGGGAAAGGCATGATAGTCCCTGGAAAGTCCGATCTCAAAAAGTGACAGGCCGGGATCCAGCTTGTGCTGACTGAGGTACAAGCCGGCGAGCCGGAATATGATGTGTGCGTCGTCGTAATTGTATTCGTACGCCTCCTGCAGGGTTTGTGTGGCAAGTTCGGTTTCACCTTCCCTGAAAATCCGCTCGGCCAGGTTCAACCAGGCATCGGTATCATAGGGATCAAGCTCGGTGGTTTTCCGGTAAGCTTCGCGGGCATCCTCAAAAAATTCCAGTTTTTCATTCACTTCGGCCAGGTAGAACCAGAACTCGGAATTGGAATCTTCCAGTTTGATGGCCTTTTTCAGGTAAAACAGGCTTTCATACAGTTTGTCCTGCAGCATGTACACCACACCGATCCCGCACCAGGCATCGGGATAATACGGATCGATCTTGAGGGCCTTCCGGTAGTGTTTCAGGGCTTCATCGTACTGGGCCGTTTTTTCGAAGCATTCGGCCAGGTAACAGTAAGCCGATTCATTATCATCCTCCAGATTCATGTATTCGCGGTACACTTCAATGGCAGCGAAATAATCGCCACTGTTGGCCAGGCTGTTGCCCTTGTTGAAATAAGCGGCGGCGTACCGGTCGTTGATAGCAATGGCATAGTCATAAGCCTCAACCGCCTTATCGAATTTCTCCAGGCGGTTATACACCATTCCCAGGTTATACCAGCCCGATTCCGAGAAGGGTTCCGCATCGAGGTACTGTTCATAAAAGGATGCGCTTTCTTCAAGCTGGTCGATCCGTTCACAGGCCGAAGCCAGATCATAGAGAAGAGCGGTATTATCGGGTTCCCTTTCCCATGCCTGCCTGAGGTATTTCACGGAAAGCAGGTTATGGCCAAAGTGATCGAGGGAAAGATATATCTGATAGAGAAGATCCCCGTGATCGGCACCCGGGAGGGCCAGGGCATAATCGAACTGACTGATAGCCTCTTCCAGGCGGTTCATCAGGATCAGGGCATTTCCTTTCAGGATGTAGATCTCATGGTTTCCCGGCTCCAGTTTTTCCAGCTCGTTCAGCACCTGCATACACCGGGAGGCCTGGCCTTTCTGGAAATACACCTGGGCTTTTTTCAGCAGGATAGCCGTGGAACCGGGATGCTGGTGGGAAGCCAGCTTCACGGCCTCCATGGCATTTTTAAAATTACTTTTATCAAGATAATGGTCAATAATATCTTCGAACTCATGCACATCGAAGAAATACCGTTCATGTTCCCGGAGCATTCTTTCGAACTTCCGCAATACCTCGCCCGATTCCTCCTCTTCAAAAAAAGCTTCCTGACCCTGGTTCATATTTCCTTAAAAATCTCCAGCAAAATTAAACAATTAATTTGAATTTACCCCGGCTACAATTTTACGTCGTGCCCGGGGTATGTTTAGCGTTGCTTTGCCGCCTGCAGGGTGTTCCGCAGCAACGAAACGATGGTCATGGGGCCCACGCCTCCCGGAACGGGGGTAATATAACTACACTTCGGTGCCACCCGGTCAAAATCGGCGTCGCCTTTCAAACGGAATCCTGAACGGGTTTCTTTCGAAGGAACCCGAGTGGTGCCCACATCAATCACCACGGCTCCCTCCTTCACCATGTCTTTCTTCAGAAAACCCGGCTTTCCGAGGGCCAGCACCACAATGTCGGCATCCCGGGTATATTTTTCAATATGGGGCGTACGACTGTGACACAGGGTAACAGTGGCATTGCCGGGATACGCCTTGCGTGACATCAGAATGCTCAGCGGGGTACCCACGATCTGGCTCCGCCCCACCACCACGCACGAACGTCCCTCGGTGGGGATTTCATACCACCTGATCAGCTCCAGGATACCGGCCGGGGTGGCCGATACGAAACAGGGCATGCCCTGCACCATCCGGCCGATGTTCACGGGATGAAACCCGTCCACATCCTTCGCCGGATCAATGGCTTCAATCACATTCGATTCGGAAATGTGCCCCGGAAGCGGTAACTGAACAATGAACCCGTCAACCGAATCATCCCGGTTCAACCGGTCCACTTCCGCCAGCAGATCGGTCTCGGTAATGGTGTCTTCCAGCCTGATGATGGTGGATCCAAAACCCACCTCCCGGCAGGCTTTGTCCTTGTTGGCCACATAGGTCTCGCTGGCCCCGTCATGACCAACGATCACCGCGGCCAGATGGGGCACTTTTCCTCCCCGGGCTTTGATGTTTTCCACCTCCCGGCGGATATCCTGTCTGATTTCCGCGGCCACAAGCCGGCCGTCAATAAGTTGCATATTATATCGGTTCTGTTGGTGGCAATTGTTGAATTACATGCCGGGCATTTTCCCCATCATTTTTCCCAACTTCTTTCCCTGAGTCATCGAACGCATCAGCTTGCGGGTATCCTCGAACTGTTTCACCAGCCGGTTCACTTCCTGAATGCTGGTCCCGCTCCCCTCTGCAATTCGTTTTCTACGGCTGCCGTTCAGCAGGCCGGGATTTTCCCGCTCATCGGGGGTCATCGACCGGATAATGGCTTCCACCCCCTTGAAGGCATTCTCATCCATATCAATGTTCTTTAATGCCTTTCCCATACCCGGGATCATCCCCGCCAGGTCTTTGAAATTCCCCATCTTTTTGATCTGTTGCACCTGCGAAAGAAAATCGTTGAAATTGAACTGGTTTCTGGCAATTTTCTTCGTCATTTTCCGGGCCTCTTCCGTATCGTACTGTTCCTGGGCCCGTTCCACCAGCGAAACGATATCGCCCATACCCAGGATCCGGTCGGCCATTCGGTCGGGATGGAACACATCCAGGGTATCGAGCTTTTCGCCGGTACTCACGAATTTGATGGGTTTGTTCACTTCCGCCCTAATCGACAGGGCTGCACCGCCGCGGGTATCCCCGTCGAGCTTGGTCAATACCACTCCTTCATAATCGAGCCGGTTATTGAACTCCCGGGCCGTATTCACCGCATCCTGACCGGTCATGGCATCTACCACGAACAGGGTCTCGTTGGGGTTTACCTCTTTCTTGATGGCGGCAATCTCGTCCATCATCTCCTGGTCAATAGCCAGCCGGCCGGCGGTATCGATAATCACCAGATTGTATCCCTGCTGGCGGGCATGCCTGATAGCCGCCCGGGCAATCTTTACCGGATTCTTGTTGTCTTCTTCGGTATAAACGGGTATGCCGGCCTGTTCCCCCAGTACTTTCAGCTGTTCAATGGCGGCAGGCCGGTATACGTCGCCTGCCACCAGCAGGGGATTCCGTCCTTTCTTGCTTTTCAGGTGGCGGGCCAGCTTTGCCGAAAAGGTGGTCTTACCGGAACCCTGCAAACCGGCGATCAGGATCACGGCCGGATTGCCCTTCAGGTCCACATCTTCCATCTGCCCGCCCATCAGATCGGCCAGCTCGTCGTGCACGATCTTGACCATCATCTGGCCGGGCTTCACGGCTGTGAGGATCTTCTGCCCCAAGGCCTTTTCCTTCACCTGATCGGTAAAGCTTTTGGCAATCTTATAATTCACATCGGCATCCAGCAAAGCCCTGCGCACATCCTTCAGAGTCTCAGCTACATTGATCTCGGTGATCCTCCCCTGCCCTTTCAGGAGCCGGAAAGCCTGTTCAAGTCGGTCGGTCAGATTGTCAAACATATGCTGTGCTTGATTGAAAAAGTGCTACAAAAGTAGTGAAACAAGCCCAAACAAAAAAAAGATGTTGTCCCTTCGGGTGAACCGGAATAGGGCCTTTTCGCACAAACGTCATACCGGGTACTGAAAATCCCTCATGCATCGATTTTTTTTATTATTTTCGTTGTAAACCCCATACTTCGTTTGCTATGAAAACAGAGATCGCTCCCCATTACCTCCGTATGAAGAAGCAGTATCCCGGTTTTTTCGAGGCCGTGGAAAAACTGGGGGAAGCCACCGCCCAGGCCGGCCCCCTGAACCGGAAATGCACCGAACTTATCCGGCTGGCCGCCTCCCTGGCCAACGGCTCGGAAGGTGGCGTGCACAGCCACTGCAAGCGGGCACTGGAAGCCGGCGCCTCAGCAGAAGAGATCAGGCATGCCGTGCTGGCCCTCACCAATACCATCGGATTTCCCCGCACAATGGCGGGACTCTCATGGATCAATGATATCCTGGAACATGAATAAACGGATATCTTTTCTTCTTCTCCCCGCGTTCTTTCTGGTATTCTCCTGCCAGGCTCCGAAACACCGGGCAGATGCCATCAAAAGATCGGAAGAGATCATAAGCAGCTTCTGCAATAAGGCGGGAATACCCGGTATGGCCATTGCTGTATCGGTAAACGGCAAAAGGGTATGGTCGCAGGGATTCGGCTATGCCGACCTGGAACACCGGGTGCCGGTGGATCCGGCTACCACCCTGTTCAGGGTGGGCAGTGTATCCAAGTCGTTCACCTCGGCGGCCATGGCTCTGCTGTATGAGAAGGGACTGGTTTCTCCCGACAGCCTGGTGCAGGCCTATGTCCCCGTATTTCCATGGAAAAACGACAGCGTCACCCTCCGTATGTTGGCGGGTCACCTGGCAGGCATCAGGCATTACCGGGGGGATGAATTCCTGAATAACCGCTTTTACCCTTCGGTGGAGGAAGGTTTATCCTTTTTTATCTCAGACAGCCTGCTGTTCAAGCCGGGAACACGTTATTCCTACTCGAGCTACGGATACAACCTGCTGAGTGCCGCCCTGGAAAAGGCCGCCGGGAAAGTTTTTCTTACCCTGATGGAACAGGAAGTATTCGGTCCGGCCGGAATGGAACATACCCTGCCCGATTACAGCGACAGTATCATAACAGGAAGGACAGATTTTTACGTTACCGACAGCCTGGAGAGGATCGCGCACGCACCCGATGTGGACAACAGCTATAAATGGGCTGGAGGAGGATTCCTGTCCACGGCAGAGGACCTCCTGCGGTTCGCCCATGCCGTACAGACCGACAGTTTTATAAGCCGGCCGGTACTGGAAGAATTTACCCGCAGCCAGACCACCCTCGACGGGAAACCAACCTATTACGGCATGGGCTGGGTTACCCGCACAAATGCCCTGGGCATGCCCTGGTTCGGACACAGCGGAGGATCTGTCGGCGGAACCACCCAGCTGATCATCTATCCGGAAGAAAAGGTCACGGTAGCCATGGTGTCGAACCTGTCGGATGCCCCCTATGGAGATATCCACCACCGCATCGCCTGCCTGTTCATGCCCGAAGGACCCGTTTTACCGGCGGCCGACACCCTGCTGACGGCCGAATGGAAGGGAAAATACCGGGTAGAAGATTCTCCGGTGGAATTTGAACTGAGGCACACCCCGGAAGGACTGGTTATGGTAAACGGTAAGAAATCCACCCTCCTGGTCCCGCAGGGCGACAGCCTTTTCCTTTCGCTCGACGGAACGGCAAAATACCGTACCATCCTGCCCGACAGTACAAACCGGGGACTCATTCTGGAACGGGGACAGCTTGTTTTCAGGGCGCTGCAACAGGAAGAATAGGACAGACAGCTACATCCGGGGCGGAACATCGATGCCCAGCAGATACATACCCCTGGCAATAACCTGGCCTGTGTACACGGACAGCAGCAGCCGGTAATTGACGGTATCTTCGTCAGGCGCTCCCAGGATACTGTGATCGTGGTAAAACTGGTTGAACTCCCGGCTCAGCTCGTACAGGTAATTAGCCAGCAGGGCTGGATTGTATTCCTTTCCTGCTTCACGCACCGTGGCTGCAAACCCCGCCAGTATCCTGATCAGATCCCTTTCCTTTTCACAGGGCACATACCCTGCGGGGAGCTTACCGGGAACCGTTCTGCCCGTTTCACCGGCCTTTCGAACGACCGATTGAATACGGGCGTAGGTATACTGGATAAAGGGGCCGGTATTTCCGTTAAAATCAACCGATTCCCTGGGATTGAATGTCATATTCTTCTTCGGATCGACCTTAAGTATGAAATATTTCAGCGCCCCCAGCCCGATCATCCGCAGGATCTCTTCAATTTCGGCGGGGTGGAAACCTTCCAGCTTGCCTAGTTCCTTCGACATTTCCCGGGCGGTTTCCACCATACCGGCAATGAGGTCGTCGGCATCCACCACCGTTCCTTCCCTCGATTTCATTTTCCCTTCGGGCAGCTCCACCATACCATACGACAGATGGTACAGACTGTCGGCCCAGGGATACCCCAGCTTCTTCAGAATTAGTTTCAGCACCTGGAAATGATAATTCTGTTCATTTCCCACCACATAGATGTGCCGGTCGAACCGGTAATCCTCATACCGTTTCCGGGCGGTGCCCAGGTCCTGGGTCATGTACACCGAGGTGCCGTCGGAACGGAGCAGCAGCTTCTCATCCAGTCCATCTGCACTGAGATCGGCCCATACGGAACCGTCGGCATTACGGTGGAGGATGTTTTTTTCGAGTCCTTCCAGCACCAGGGACTTGCCCAGTTTGTAGGTTTCCGATTCGTAGTATATCCGGTCGAAATCAACGCCCAGGGCCCGGTAGGTTTCGTCAAAGCCTTCATATACCCACTCGTTCATCATGGCCCACAATTCCCTCACTTCTTCGTCGCCTTCTTCCCAGCGGCGCAACATATCCTGGGCTTCTACAATCAGCGGAGCCTTCCGCCTGGCTTCTTCCCCGGCCATCCCCTGTTTTTTCAGCTCTTCGGTTTGCTTCCTGTACTCCTGCTCAAACCTCACGTAATAATCTCCCACCAGATGGTCGCCTTTTTTCCCGGAAGAAGCCGGGGTTTCCCCGTTCCCGTATTTTTTCCATGCCAGCATGGATTTGCAGATATGGATACCCCGGTCGTTGACCAGATTCACTTTAACCACATCACTGCCCAGGGCTTCCAGAATACGCGATATGGAAAAACCCAGCAGATTGTTCCGAATATGCCCCAGGTGCAGGGGTTTGTTGGTATTGGGGGAAGAATATTCCACCACCACTTTCCCGTTCAGGGTCTCCAGGTCACCCAGCCCGTGGTGACCCGACCGGATCAGGCGGTCGAGCAGTTCCGACCAATATTCCATGGAAAAGGACAGGTTCAGGAATCCCTTGATCACCTCATACCGGCTGACCATGTCCATATGACCGGTGAGGTAGTCGCCCAGTTCCTTACCGGTCTCGGCCGGCGATTTCCGGGAATACCTCAGAAAAGGGAATACCACAACGGTAAGATCGCCGGCAAATTCCCTGCGGGTTTGCTGTATCTGTATTTCCTCTTCATTCAGTTCCGCTCCGTAAAGGGCTTTCATCGCCTCCTGTACGGCGGCTGTCAGTTTCTTTTCAGCTTCCATTCCCGGTTTCCGTTCTTTCTGGTGATCTAAACAAACAGGCCACAAAGATACAAAGCATCAGGCAGACAAAACCGCCCCGGAATGAATTTATTCCCGCATTTTTTCAACAGGCTGTTTTCCGGGTGGCTACGGCCAGAGCTCCCAGACAGGCATCCAGCTTCAGCAGATCGAGGAAAAAAAGGCGCGGATGCAGTCCCGTCAGGTTGCGCATGGCCGGTTCCCGCAACAGCGACACCATTTTCCTTACGGGAAAGGACAGACCCAGCCTGCGAAGTCTGACTGCCCGCCGCAGTAATTTCACTTCCGGGACAAAGGCCGGATCGTACCCGGTGAGTTCCCAGGCCTTTACCAGGTTTTCCGCAGCCTCCAGGGCTTTATGCAGGTATTTCCGCCCGGTTTCCGTCTTTCCATGGATCACGGGGTTGTCAATGTGCCGTATCCGGATATGCTCCTGTTTCAGCCGGAAGCCGAACAGGGTATCCTCATGACCGTAGCCTTTCATCCGCTCGTCGAACCGGATCCTGTGAAAAAGCCCGGCCGGGATCATGAAGCTGGATGACATGAACGAACGGTACGGATGGGTTCTGCGAACGGAAGGGGGAAGGCATTCACGGGAAACCCCTGCCCGGAACCTCAGCCGTTCGGCAGGATCCTCAGGCGGTTCGGGATAATAAGCCAGTCCGCCACACACCACCGTTTGTTCGTCATAGTACCTGAGATAATCCTCCAGGAATGATTCCCCGGCAATCACCACATCGCCGTCAATAAACAGCAAACAGGCATGTAACGCTTCATCTGCCAGACGGTTCCTGGCAGCCGCCCTTCCTGTATTTTCAGGTTGTTCCAGATACCGCACATGGTCCATTTTTTTGATCACGGCATTTTCTTTCCGGAAGGATCCGGAAGACCCGTCGTCCAGTACTACTATTTCATAATCCACCCGAAGATTTCCGGCCTGCTTCCTGAGGGAGGTCACCAGGGAAACCACCTTCTGGTTGTACACCGGTATGAGAACGGAGATCATCTGTGCCGGCAGGTTTTCAAACCAGTAAAAATAACAATATATTTGCATCCACAGTGGGAACTATGAAAACAAGGCTGATTACCGCTTTCCTGTTGCTGATCGCCGGTCTTCCGGTCCTGGCTCAGGGTTACCGTATCGGGGTGGAGATCGGCGGACTGGCCGGCGATACCCTGCTTCTGGGCTATCATTTCGGCGACCGGAAATTCATTGCCGATACCGTCATCCTTGACGAAAAGGGGAAAGGAACTTTTACCGGATCCCGTCCCCTGGCCGGCGGCATATACCTGGTAGTGCTTCCTGACAAAAGCTACTTCGAGATCATGATCACGGAGGACCAGGATTTTTCCGTCCGCACCCGTCTCGATAACCTGGCAGGAGAACTTCAGTTTTCCGGTTCTCCGGTAAACGATGCATTTCTGGAATACCAGCAAAAAATGATCTCTTTCCGGCAGAGGTCGGAGTCCCTGAGAAAGAATATAAATGATCCGCCGACGGAATGGGATGCCCGGAACATAGAGGAAGCTCGCAGCCGGCTGGCCGATCTTGACCGGGAAGTGGAAGCCTACTACGATGAAGTGATCGTGAACCACCAGGGAAGCCTCCTGGCACATATCGTGCAGGCCATGAAACCACCGCATATCCCTGATTTCGATATCCCCGCGGATAGTAAAAACCCTGATTCGTTGCGGATGGTCATGCAATACGGGTACATGCGCGATCATTTTTTCGACGGGTTTGCGTGGTCCGATTCCAGCATGCTGCGCACTCCCATTCTGCATAACAAACTGCGGTATTATATTACCCGCGTACTTATCCAGCATCCCGATTCCCTGGTACAGCCGGTCATGAACCTGATCGGCCGGTCGAAAGCCCATCCTTCCGTATTTCAGTACGTTTCGGTCTACCTGCTGAACAACTTCATGCAGAGCAAGATCATGGGGCACGACAAGGTATACGTGAGGATCGCACAACGGGTATATCTCAGCGGCGAAGCCTTCTGGGCCGAAGAAGAATTCCTTTCCGAGCTCAGGGAGAATGTGGCCAGGGTTGCCCCCACCCTGATCGGTGAAACCGGGCATGATCTCATTATGGAAGGCTCTACGGGAGAATGGCATAGCCTGCACCAGGTTGAAGCCGATTATACCGTGCTGTATTTCTGGGAACCCGATTGCGGGCATTGCAAAGTAACAACTCCCCAGTTGCGCGAAATGTACAAAGAATGGAAAAACCGGAATATTGAGGTGTTTGCCGTTTATACCCACGACAACCGGGACGAATGGCTGGATTATATTGCCGAAAACAGGCTGGAATGGATCAATGTATACGACCCCATGCATCAGACCAACTTCCGGTACTGGTATCATATCATCAGCACGCCCACCATTTACCTCCTTGACCGGGACAAAAAGATTCTGGCCAAACGTATCTCCGTGGAAACGCTTGGGGATATGATCAACCGGCTGCTGGACGGCCGGGGAATCTGAAAAAAAACACAGCGTATGCCAATACTGTTTTTCATCATCGTTATGGTCCATGGCCTGATCCATCTGATGGGTTTTGTACAGGGCTGGGACCTGGGAAAGGTCGAACAACTATCGGGGAACACCCTGTTTCCTCTGAATAACACCCTGCTCAAAGCGGCCGGCACCGGCTGGCTGCTGGCCACACTCCTTTTCCTGGCAGCAGGAGCAGGCTTTATCCTTGAAAAGCACTGGTGGTGTATCCCCGCCCTGGCAGGGATAGTGATGTCGCAAATCCTCATTATACTCTACTGGCAGGATGCTAAATTCGGTACGGCAGCAAACCTGATCATCCTTGCGGTGGCCCTGGCGGGTTGTGGGAACATGACATTCCACCGGATGGTCAACCGCGAACTGAAAGAACTGTACTCGGGGATGGCAGAGGAATCCCGTATCATTCATTCCGGAAACCTGAAAAGCCTTCCGTTACCTGTACGGAAATGGCTTGAGAAAAGCGGTGTTCCGGGAAACCCTGAAATACGATCTGTTTACGTGAAACAGGAAGGAGAAATGCGTACCACCCCTGAAGGGAAATGGATGCCGCTGCAGGCGGAACAGTATTTCCGTACCGACAGACCCGGGTTCATCTGGATCGCCGATGTAAAAGCCGCCCCCCTGATCCACCTGGCCGGGCGCGACAAATATATGAACGGCAGCGGACATATGCTGATCAAACTGCTGTCGCTGGTCACCGTGGCCGATGCCTCCGGGCCGCATATTGACCAGGGCACCCTGCTCAGGTATCTGGGAGAGACCATCTGGTTTCCCATGGCAACCCTCAGCCCTTACATCACCTGGGAAAGCATCGACTCCCTGTCTGCCCGGGCCACCATGACATGGGGAGATATCCAGGCCTCGGGAACCTTCCTGTTCAACGAAAAAGGAGACATAACCGGCTTTGAAGCCGACAGGTATTACGACCGGAAAGAAGGTCCTACCCTGGAACGGTGGCGCGTGGAAGTGAATCCGGAGAAAACCGTCGAATCGGCCGGTATCCGGATCCCTGCGGGAGCAAAAGTCACCTGGAAACTCGACAGCGGCGATTTCACCTGGTACAGGATAGAAATCAAAGAAATCAAATACAACACAGGCCTTCCGGAGTAATAAAAAAACAGAGGCTGTCTCAAAAGAGCAGCCTCTGTGTATTACTTCCTGTCACTTTCCTGTCACTTTCTTCATTCCTTCTCCGGTAAACGGTGATCATCTGACCGGATCAGCACCGTAAAAACAAAAAGCACCACGGCTGCCGCTGCAAAGATTACCAGAAGGGTGAAGAAGATCTTGTTAAAAATGTCTTCCAGATCGATAATTTCCCAGATGCCCAGGATGGCAATGGCTGTAAAAAACAGGGTAAGCCCGATCAGGAAATAGGCAATGAACTTTTTTACAGAATTTTCCATAGTCATTTTTTGTTTAATTGAACAAAAACTGGGCAGTCCGGAAATGTAAAGTTATATGATATCTCACCGTTTTCCCAACATTTTTTAGTTTTTTTTAATCAGGAAAAAATAACTTTAGGGTCGATTTGTATCACTGACCTTTTAATGACATTATGAAAAAGATTACTTTCACCCTGATTGCCGTTTTTACTCTTCTTAACAATGTACAGGCACAGTTCGGAATGAAAACTGTTGCCGAAGCCACGGATTACCGGTCCACTTCCAGATACAAGGATGTGATGCAGTTCATCCGGGAGCTGGAAAAGGCTTCTCCGTATATCCGGACGGAAACCATTGCCACCACGGTTGAGGGAAGGGATATTCCCCTGATGATCCTAGCCGCCCCCCTGCCGGAATCACCACAGGACCTTAAAAACGATCCCCGCATTGTGGTATATGTGCAGGCCAACATCCATGCCGGTGAGGTGGAAGGCAAGGAAGCCGTGCTGATGTTTGCGCGTGACCTCCTCAGCCAGGGGAATTCTGCCGTGTTCAGGGATGTGGTCCTGCTGATGTGCCCCGACCTGAATGCCGACGGGAACGAAAGAATATCCACCCTGAACCGTACGAACCAGGTGGGCCCTGTCAACGGAGTAGGTGTACGGCACAATGCCCGGCACCTCGATCTGAACCGCGATGCCATGAAAGTGGAAACCCGCGAAATGCAGGGAGTGATCAAAAATATCCTGAACAGGTGGGATCCGTCGGTGATCATGGATATGCACACCACCAACGGGGTGTACCGTCAGGAACCGGTAACCTTCTCCTGGATGATCAACCCCAACGGCGACCGCGAGCTCATCCGCTATATGCGCGACAATATGATGCCGGCTGTGAGCCGTACCCTGAGGGAAACCTACGGAGTGGAAAACACCTTTTACGGAGAATTTACGGATATGGGGAACCCTCAGGAAGGATATCTCAACTACGCCTGCGAACCCCGGTATTTCGTGAATTACATGGGATTACGCAACCGGCTGGCCATCCTCAATGAGAATTATGTGTATGCCGATTTCAGAAGCCGGGTACATGGCTCCTATTATCTCATCCGCTCGCTCATGGATTTTGTATCGGAACACCGGCAGGAAATAAAAAACATGCTGGCAGCTGCCGATTCACGGGCAATAAACAAAGGAGAGAATCCGACCCCGGCCGATTCCTTTGCCCTGACCTACGAAGCCATACCCACCCCGGAAAAGTTACAGGTCATGACCTATGAGGTAAAACCTGTGAAAAACCCGCAAGGCAGGAACCGTTACCGGAAAACCGACCGGCCCGTCACACTTACCGTTCCCTACCTGGCCGATTACGAACCTGTAAGTAAGGTAAAATATCCCTTTGCTTACCTCATCACCGTACCCGATCCGTATGTGCTGGAAAACCTGAACATCCACGGCATACGGGTGGAAAAGCTCGCCCGGCCGCATACCCTGGAAGCGGAGCGCTTCGACATCACCGAACTGTCGCCTGCTCCCCGTCTTAACCAGGGCCATTACACCAATCAGGTGAAGGGCACCTTTGTAAAAGAAACACGGGAATTCCCGGAAGGAACCCTGGTGGTGCGCACGGCACAACCACTGGGTTACCTGGCCACTTACCTGCTGGAACCCGAAACCGACGACGGGCTGCTGCTGTGGAACTTTTTCGATACCTACCTGGTACCCCAGTGGGGACGGGGATATTATCCGTATCCGGTGTATAAGGTGCTGGAGAAAATGACTCTGGAAACAGAAGAATTGAAATGAAACATGGGAAACCTACTCTATGTCTTTCTAACTGGATGATCTGAGCAATATCTAATCCCTGAAGAAAAAATTTGAGTGATTAACATTTAGGATCTCTTTAAAAATTCAGATCTGATTTCACTCTCATACACATTAATTACTTTATCCGCCAGTACTGCCAGATCGCGTGATACACTTCTATTTTTTTGGGGGTAACCTTTATGTATTTTGACTATATGGATTTTTGTCATATTGTCTTTGCAGAATTTAATTGCTTCCGCACAGGCATAATCACCACTTGGTAAAATAATTTTATCACATTTCATTTATAAAAAATAAAAAAGAGTCATCTTGAATTTGATGACTCCCGTATAATCAGGTATTTACTATCCAGTGTAATCCCACCTTTCGGTGTTGTGTATCGACCTTTTCATGGGCCGTTCTTTCAATACAAAGAAAATTGTTACAATGAAAAACGCAAAATTCAATCCGGAAATAATAAACCATCACTGAATAGCATAATATCGATGCAATATTATTGAAAATCAAATGCTATATGTATTTTACAAAAGTTTTGGAATAAATAATTGTAATAAGCCGTTTGTTTATTGATAATTTCCATTCCCGGAATGGTTCCCGAGAATAAAATGAACCAGTTCATATAGTGAAGTGAATTGCCTGGTATCGGTTTTTCTCCTTACCTGCCACATCACTCCTTCTGCCCGGTCAACGGCAGTAATGATGATTTCGGGATGATGTGTAACCAGGGTGCATCCGATACGTTCCAGAGCTTTGCGCGTCCAGAAAGCCGCCTCACCTTCTCCTTGTACAGATACCTTCATCACCGGTTCCCTCACCAGTTTCACCTGCCCCGTGCGGGGATCATAATTCATGGTATCCGAATCCACCAGCCGTTCAAACCGGTTGGCCAGAGACAGGTCTTCGGGTGATCCGGATATCCATCCTTCCTCATCCATCAGCCAGATGAGATCGGCCTCACCGGTGGCAATGTGCCAGTCGTGGGTGGAAAATATGATGCACTTCCCTTCCCGCCGGCTCAGGTCAAGCAATAAATGAATGATTTCGTACCGGTTGACCAGATCGAGAAAAGCAGTCGGCTCATCCAGCACAATGAGATCGGCATCCTGCGCCAGGGCCCGGGCGATCATTGCCCGTTGCCTTTCCCCATCGCTCAGTTCGTACAGGTCCCTGCCGGCCAGACCCATGATCCCTACCGATTCGATAGCCTGCCATACGGCACGCCTGTCGGCATCGGTCCGGGTCCCCATCCAACCCGTCCAGGGAAACCGGCCCAGTGAAACCAGATCGTATACCCTGAGGTGTTGCACCCCCACCGGTTCGGTGGATACCCAGGCTATTTTGCGGGCCAGATGCCGCCTGCTGTAGCGCGACAGGAAAGTACCCTCCAGTTCCATGGTTCCTTCCAGGGGATCGAGCATCCGGGTAATACACCGCAACAGGGTACTCTTGCCCATACCGTTCCGGCCCATCAGGGCGATCATTTCTCCCCGCCTTGCCCCTGCGGTAATATTCCGGAAGACAAAATCCGGCCGGCCTTTGCGGTAATAACCGATTCCCAGGTCACGTAATTCGAGTATGACATCATCCCGCCGGCTCATTCGAATCCGATTTTTCTGTTCTTCAGTATCACCCAGATCACCATGGGAATACCCACCAGAGCCGTTACGGCATTCACCGGCAGCACCTGGTCGCTCCCCGGCAGTTGCGACACCATATCGCTGAACAGCAGCACAATCCCGCCGGCCAGCAGGGTTCCAGGGAAAAGTATACGGTGGTCGGCCGTGCGGAATACCATCCGGCCCAGATGCGGAACAGCCACTCCCACAAACCCGATGGGCCCGCAAAAGGCAGTCACGCTTCCCGCCAGGATGCTGGTAGACAGGAATGCCAGAAACCTCACCCACCGGATACCCAGTCCCAGGCTCCGGGCATACGATTCTCCCAGCAACAGCACGTTCAGGGGAGTAAGAAGAAAAACGGCAAGCACCAGGCCGGCCCCCACACTGAACAGCAGCACCCGGAGCTGCATCCCGGTAACGTTACCCAGGCTTCCCAGGGTCCATACAATAAACGCTTTCAGAGAAGCCGATTCGCTGAAATACTGCAGTATGCTCACCACCGCGGTGGTCACACTGCCGAACAGAATGCCCAGGATCAGCACCGTCATAATGTCGCGTACCCTAAGGGATACTCCCATGATCAGAAGCAGGATCAATCCCGCACCGAGCCAGGCAGCCACCGCCATAGCCCATACCGATCCGCCTCCGGCAACGGCGGTTCCGAAAACCCCGCCAAAACCCAGCACCAGCAGGGCCACTCCCAGGCTGGCACCGGCACTGATACCCAGCACGTAGGGCCCTGCCAGAGGATTCCGGAAAACCGTCTGCATCATCAACCCACTGACCGACAGGGCCATACCGGCCAGCAGCGCTGTGAGAGCCCGTGGGATCCGGAAATGCATAATAATGTCTTTCCATTCGGCCCGGGCAGCCTCACCTCCCGTGATAACGGCCACCACATCCCCTGCCGGGATCTTCACAGAACCCAGCATCAGGTCGGCCAGGAATAATGCCGCAAGCAGGATCAGGCCACCCGCAAAGAGAGGCAGGAGTCGCCTGCCCGGAGATACATGGGAATGGTTCGGTTCGGACATCATATCATGGAAGCTTGCGGTAATAATACAAACGATCGCCCGAAAGCAATCCCGGATGCAGAATACTGATCAGGTCCGCCAGGATGCGCTGCGGATACAGGGTGCCCGATTCCCAGTAATCATTGCCCCCGCCGGGGCTCATGCGGGCATCGTTGTTATAAACCTCCCCTTCCCCGAACGCTTTTATCTCCGCCAGGCGGGGATCTGTATTACGAATATCTTCTCTGCTCCGGGCAGCTCCGGGATTCAACCACACGTCTGCCTGCAGGCACCGGAGGTACACCGATTCCAAACTATAGGGCAGGCTCTCGTGACTGTCCAGTTCGCTCCACAGATAGGAGCCGCCGGCATCATGTACCAGGGTGGCGGCATAGGATCTGCCCCCGGAAATGTACCACGTATCTTTCCAGGGAAGACCGAGCAATACACCGGGGCGTTTCTCCACCGCAGCAGCCTTACGGGCCAGCTCCAGGTATTGGTATTCTGTCTCCGCAAACAGGGTTCCGGCCTTCTCCCCTTCCATGAAAAAGGCAGAGATAAATTTCAGCCATTCTGCTTTCCCCAGCGGATGGGGCTCCAGGTATGCGGCGGTAAACACCACCGGGATCCCTAACTCATCCATCCTGCGAACATTCCTGTTCACCTCTCCCGTAACCCCATATGCCAGCACTACATCGGGTTTCAATTCCAGCAGGGTTTCCCAGGAAATCGCCTGGTCGTATCCGGTTTCCCTGATCAAGCCGCGCTCAACCCTCTCCCTCAGGCGGGGCGAATAAATGAAATCCACTCCGGAAACCCCTGCAATGGCATCTCCCCGGCCCAGGAATTCGATCATGGCCACCTGGGTGGTAGAAAAACACACCACCTTTTGCACCGGGGTGCGGATTACCTTCTCTTTCCGGATCTCTGCGGGAACAGGATCTCCTTCCGGAACCAGACAGTAGCTGAACACCTGGTTCTGCGCTCCCTGCCAGGGATCATATACATTCAAACGGGTGTAGGATGCTTCTCTGACGATCTCAAACCCCCTGGCGTAACGGTTACCCGGCCTTTCCGAAAGGGAATCAGGCGAATGATCCCCGGTATGCCACCGGCAGCCTGCCGTGACCAGGACCATCATCCCCGCCAGCAACACCGGAAGGCCGGTCATCCGGCATCTCTTCCTCATTCCACTGTGAGTTTTTCCGCAAAGGAGGCCTGCCCCGACCTTCCCCGCAAAATATATACCCCCGGTGCCAGCCCCTCCAGACCAAGAAACAGCTGACCGGTCCCGGCCTGAAGGATCCATTCCCTCACCGGCCTTCCTCCGATATGGAAAAGCTGTATATGCCAGTCGTTTTCAGGAGGATGCTCAAACTGCAGGTAACAATATCCGCGGGCAGGATGCGGGAAGATCACGATCTGCCTTTTCTGATCCTCTTCCGGATGGAAAATAGATGTGACCAGCACAGTCCCTGCTATCGTATCCAGGCAGCTCCCGTTCGCCACCCGCTGATACACCTTAAAGGAACCTTCATACAGGTAATTATGCACCGGTTCCTGTACCGTACTGATTCTGAAATCACCGAAATCCCAGTACCACGACAGGGTATTGTCGGAAAGATCGGTGAACCGTACCTTCCTTGGCTCCTCTTCCTCGTAACTGAATCCGGGCACAGGAGGATCATCCATTTCGGTCAGGGGAAGCAATTTGATAGCCACATCCTGTCCGTTTTCGGTGGTAATGGTCAGTTGTACCGTCTTGTTCCCAACCGTAGTATAATGTACCCGGTGAGGTCCGCGGCCGCTGGCCGTGGCCGGAATGGCATCCTGGCCGAAATCCCAGCTCCATTGCAGGATATTTCCCGAAGAAAGGTCGGTAAATACCACCGGATCGCCCTCACAAATGCGGGAAGCATGCCAGGTAAAATCAGCTTGCCGGACCTCGCCGGCATAGGGGTCCAGGCCTCCGACAGACGCTTCACCGGTATTCACCGCATCCAGCCAGGCTTTCAGCTGGTGTTCCTGTTCCTGATAATAATCCCAGTCATAGGACATTTTGGTGTAATAATCGTTCCAGGGTCTTCCGCAGAAAGCTTCCCCTCCTGAAAGGATACCCACTACCTGCCCGAACGGATTGAACAGGGGGGCTCCCGATGATCCGCCTTCCGTTGTTCCTCCTTCCCATTCCCGCACCTTCCAGAAAGCATTCTGCACATAATCCACCGTATCGGAAGGATCAGTAAAAGTAGACGTTTCCGGCGGATCGTCATCCCAGGCAATCTTCTTGACATCCCCCGAAGGATGATGAATGGAAACGGTATTTGTAATATTTTTTGTAAGAGTCGACCATCCGGCAAACCAGGGATTATAATCCCTGGGAGGGGCTTCACTAAGTTCCACCAGGGTAAAATCGAGGGGAATACTGGATGCCAGAAATCCGGCACCCGAAATGGAATGATCAATAATAATATCGGGACCGTTGCAATAGGAACTCTCGTAGTTAAAAACGGTAAGCACACTGGAAGCCAGCTCTGCCGAATCGATGCAGTGATACGCCGTCAGCATGTAAGGAATTCCGTCACGGGCAGTGTTGTTCAGCATCACTCCCGAACACAGAGTATTGGTATTGATCAGCAACCTCACCACCGAACGCTTGATCTCCTGCCAGTCATATCCCGGAGCACAGTTGATATCCAGATTACAGTCACCCGCCTGTCCGAAACTTCCGTCCCGGGTACCCAGCAGAGGCATAATATTGAAAAAATCATGGCCCACCTGGCCTATCAGCAGCTCACCGGTATCCTTTACTCCGGCCGGCAGGTTATATTCCACCACCAGTTCGTCGCCCGGGACCGGCATAACGGCCAGCACACCGGAGGGTTTGTTGTTGGCCTCGGTAAAAGCACCCAGGGTATGCTTCCCTTCGGGATCGTAAACAAACAGGCGTGCCCCGGGGGGAAGCGCATACCGCTTAAACAGCAGGTTCAGCGAATAGGCTCCGGGAGACCGGATCCCCACCCTCCAGATCCGGGTCCCGTCGGGAAGGGTTTCCCACTGACCGGACCGGTCGGGAGATATCTGCACTTCAATGGGATAGGCAAATACCAGAGCTTTGGTCCGGATTCCCGTATCGGCCTGAGTCACCCGGCTCTTTTCAGTAACAGAAAGGGTAACAAAAGGAATTTCAGCGGCGGCTTTGATCTCACGGGATGCGGGAATGCCTCCGGAAGAGATCTGTGCTTTCACGGGTACGGTTATCCATATAAAAGAGCACACCAAAAAGAGGCCTGCCTTCAGGCAGACATGGATCCTGTGCAGGTCTGTTGTTTCCATTCTGAACATGATCTCCTGTAAAGATAAAAAATTTGCACATTCGTGCACGGATCAGCTCCCTTCCGGGAAAACCGCTCCATTGGGAAAATACCCTACCGAAACCGACTGAACTTCTTCTCCATTGGGAAGATACCGTTGAAGACTTCCCGGCTGATCACCCCCGCCCGGGGTCAACACATAAATCTCGCCGTTATCAGGATCCACTTCCAGGCCATAAGGCTGAAGAGTGATCAGGGGATCGGAAGGAATTTCCGGGGCGGAAAGATCCAGGGCATAGACTCCTCCCGCCTCCTCGAAATACATGATATCTCCGGGAGCATAGAGGGCCATGCGCTTCGGGTTAAAATAATCGCCGGTGGTGCCGATCTCCCACCCGGTCACTTCGTAGATTGCAGGATCAACCCGCACCAGGCGCGACGGGGTTTCGGCGACAATAGCAGAAAAATTCTGGTTCCAGACCACCTTCCCCTGGCAGAGCACCCATACATACCCGTCGGCATCCAGGGCCAGATCCACCGGCTGGTCGCCCACCTTTACCGTATGCAACACTTCGTCGGTAACCGCATCAATCACGGTCAGCGTACTGTCATAACCCCATCCCCCGCTGTTGGCCACAAATACCTTATTCCCCGCCTTCACCATCGCTTCGGGACCGCTGCCGGTCGGTATCTGGCCGGTAATTTCGCAGGTTTCCAGATCGACAACATACACCCTGCCCTGGTAATTTCCGTCGGTGAGATATCCTTTGGTTTCATCCACCCCCAGAAAATACCGCGGATAATCCACTCCCGTGATGGTATGCAAGGACCGGAAGGTATGGATATCTACCACCTCCACTTTCCTGGAATTGTTCACCACCAGATATCCTTTCCCCCGGTGAATGCACATCGACTGCAACACATCGCCCAGGGGACGAAGGTTCTCCGTGAGGAATACCTCGCCGGTGACTTTACCCGTCTCCGGATCATAGAAGCTGACCGAGGCATTGTTCCCGTTGAACCCCCCTTCGTTAATGATCCATACCCCGTTTTCATACTTACCCGGAGCCGGAGTTTCCTTTGTACAGGCTGCCAGTAAAAGCAACACGACAGCCGGTGTAATCCACATTCTTTTCATGAACATACTGATTTTACGTTAATGATGACTTTTCCGCCCATGATCCCATTCCAGCGAAACACTCATGTGAAAACTCCTTCCCGGAAGGGCATAAGAGCGTACAAGCTGGTATTCCGCATGAAACAGGTTCCTGATCCGGCCGCTCAGCTCCACCGTCCACCCTGTGAGGCGTATCCGGTACGAGGCCCCCACGTCGGTCCGCATCCAGGCATCCAGGGCATAGGCCGGGTGGTTGTCGGCCGTGGTAAACCTCTTTCCGTTCCACTGCTGCTCCAGGCGAATGCCGGTCCGGACTGTTTCCCACGAAAGGCTAATGTTTCCCGAATGAACAGGAATGTAGGGAAGCTGTTTGTCAAGAATATCCTGAGAATCGTACACTTTCCTGTTCGTGGCACGGCTAAACTGATAGGCCACCTTCCCTTTGATAGCCGACGAGCCGGTGTTGTGCTCAAAAAAGGCGCTCATATCCAGTCCCCTGGACCACACATTCCGGTAGTTGACCGGTGACCAGTACCCTTCCCCCGGCACCCATTGTATCCAGTTATTGATATATGAAGAATACAGGCTGGTCCGTATCAGAACGGAAGTGGAAGCGTGCTCAAAACCTATTATATAGGCGTCGTTCATCCATTCCAGGTTCCATCCCGTTTCCGGTTTCAGGGAAGGATCGCCGCCCGGTGTCCAGTACCACTCGTTGAGCGAGGGCAAACGGTACCGGTTCCCTGCCTGGATGCCGGTCCACCATCTGGCTGAAAGAATATTCCATCGTGAGGCCAGGGAAACCAGCCAGGGCATGGAATAACCCGTATAGAACGGTTTTCTGAGGGTAAAATGGGTTGTTACGGGGCCCGCTTTCCACTGCAGCCCGCCGTACGTATGAATATGTGTTTCACGGATAATCCTCCCGTAATTCGGCACATCGGCATAACGCAGTTCGTACCTCACGCCCGCATCCGCCATCAGCCGGTCTGAAAAATACCTCCGGTATTCCGTCCCTGCAAAGGTCTGTCGTGTATGGTAGAATGAATGCAATCCTTCGCCGTCCTCCCCGCTTCCCGCATCGTCGTACCGCATATAATCATTGACCGTGGCCGCATGGGCCGACCATACAGAGCGGGTATAGCGTTTTCTCCACTGTATGTACGCCCTGAGCGAACTGTCGCGCTGCACGGCGGTACCCGGAGCATACGACCCCATGATGGCCGGAATCTCCTTTTCCCGGTCCTGGTACCACACCCCGATGTTCAGGTCATGGTGCCGTGGAAGCCTCAGAAACACATGCTGTACCACCCCCAGGGAGCGGAAGGAACTATGCGATTGTGTTACCTCAGGGTTTCCCGGAAGGTAAGGATCATGATAGGGAAAGTCGTTGGCAGCCCGGTGGTGGATCAGCCGGGTATCCCACTGCACCCGTTTGTTTCCAACCCGGAAAGCCGCCTGCAGGCGCCGATCGCCGAAGCTGCCGGTTTCCGTTTTCATTCTCACCCCGGCTGGTGACGACCAGTCGGGTTCATTCGAAAGGTACACCGCCCCCCCGAAGGTACCGCTTCCGGCCAGGGAACCCGAGGCTCCGGGTACCAGGCTGAGGCGGTCGGCGGCAAAGGCGGGGATCAGGGAAAGATCGGGGGTTCCGGTGGTAAGCGATCCCAGGGGGATCCCGTTCCAGTTTACCTGCGTATGGTTGGAGCCCGCCCCCCGCAGGCGGATGGTGGACAGCGAGCCTGCCGGCCCGTACGACAGGATCCCCGAAGGAAGGTGTGCCGAGAGCAGTTCATCGAGGGTAGCCTGGGCCCTGCGGAAAATCATTTCCCGGTCGATGGTCAGGGCCTGCTGTCCCGAATGAAACAGCACTTCCCGTCGGTGTACCAGCTGCACCTCGCGCAGGTCGACGGTATCGGGCACGCCGGCATACCCGGGTTCATACAGGGCTGCCAGCAGCCATGCGGCTAAAACAAAGATTCGGTTGTACAATGGAAGACCTTTTTCATGTTTGACCCGAACATTTCGTTTCTGTGCGGCAGGTCTTCTGACTTACTCCACTTACCGGGCGCCTTCCCATCCCATGGCCGGGACAGTGGCAGGGATGCCCGGAAGATTCCGGAGATCACAGCAGCGGGCACTGTTCAGGATTTTCACCTGATTCCCTTTTCATTCCCTCCCCAAAACGGATCGGGAAACCACACAGAACAAATGTAATAAAATGTTCGGACCGGATTTCACTCCGCAGTCGGTTTTTTTCAACCGGGGGTGTTGATAAAATAATGAAGGATTAAGGATGAAATGTAGTAGTGAGAAGTGAATAATGAACATGGTTTCAGATCAGCGACCCGGATTTCAAATTGTTTAACCTGCATAGTCGATCTCTTCGAAATCCTTCAGTACAGAAAGAGATTCATCTTTCACAAGAGCAGATTCTCTTGCAAGCCGGTATTCAAGAAATCTTCGCCGTTAAATTCTGTTGTAAAAATCGATGGCATCGTTAATGTATCTGTTTCCCGGCTTTTTTATTCTGGACAGGATCCGCTCTGTTTCTTTGAAAATAGAATAATCAGTTTTTAAAGAAATGTTTTACATTATGTCAAAATAAATATTACAAGGATATGATTATACCCGTTTCCAGGAATTTTTCCATGGTCATTGTTATATTATTGTTATGTTCAACTTTGACAATCATATTTAACACCCCCTGTCTCCGGCAACATGCCAGAGAATATTTTTCCCGGGTTCTTTTCGTCCCCTGCCTACCGCCAGTCTGCCGTCATGCATGGCAGGCAGGTCAGCGTTTCTTTTCTTTCTTTGCCTGACCCCTTTCCTGGCTGTTTGAAAAATCCCTGCCAAACCCACCCGCTGAAGCAAATCGAAGACGGAACACAGTACAGTTTTCCATTTTGAAAATGAAACCCAACCATGTTCACAGCTTTGCCTCCCAATTACTCAATTAATCAATTAATCAATCACTTAACCTTACCACCCTTCCTCTCCACAACCTAAATATCTAAACTCTAAACAATTAAACTCCAAACATCTAAACAACATATCGATATTTTGTATTTATTTATTTTATTTTTAATTTTGCTTAATTATATTTTTAATTTATTATAATTTCCAATCATGTCCCAATCCACCGACGATCTGCTCAAAGCCATTTTTCTGGCTGAACTGGAAGGCACCAGCCTATCCGCTTCGGAGCTGGCCCGCCACCTGGATATCAGTCCCCCCGGCATCACACAAATGGCCAACCGCCTGCAGGAAGACGGGCTGGTGGAATACTACCCCTACCGGCCCATGATCCTCACGCAGAAAGGCAGGGAACTGGCGGCCGGCATCATCCGGAAACACCGCCTGTGGGAAATGTTCATGCACAAAGCCCTGAAAATGGGCTGGAACGAGGTGCACCGGGAGGCAGAAATGCTTGAACACCAGACTTCCGACACCCTGGCCGACCGCCTGGACGAATACCTGGGATATCCGGCCTTCGATCCCCACGGCCAGCCCATACCCGACAAACACGGAAGGGTACAGGCCCGGAAGGATATCCTGGTGCTGTCGGAGGCGAAACCCGGAAACAGCTATACAGTAGTGGGAGTAACCGATAAATCGGACGAACTGATGGATTTCTTTACCGATATCGGACTGACCCTGCATTGCCGGATCACTGTCACCGGAAAGATCAGCATGGACCAGTCGGTGATCATCTCTGTGAAAAATTACCGGACCATCATCAGCAAAACGGTGGCAGATCATATTTATATACAGAAATAAATTTATTTTGATTAAACTATTATTTTATTAATATTAATATTTTAAACGTGCGATATCATGGGAAATGAAAATATATGGATAGCCTTCGGGCTCACCCTCTTTGCAGGGTTATCCACCGGAATCGGCAGTGCCATTGCCTTTTTTGCCAGGCGAACCAACCCCAAGTTCCTGTCGGCTTCCCTGGGCTTCTCTGCCGGAGTCATGATCTATGTCTCATTGGTAGAGATCATGAGCAAGGCCCGGGTAGCCCTGGTGGGAGAAATGGGGCACCTGGCAGGGAACTGGGCGGTGGTAGGATCGTTTTTCGCCGGGATCCTGCTGATCGGCCTGATCGACCGTTTCATACCCGAAGCGGAAAACCCGCACGAGATCAAACGCCTGGAAGAAATGAGCAGCAACGGAATAACCAGCTCCAAAAACCGGCTGATGCGCATGGGATTGTTCACGGCCCTGGCCATTGCCATTCATAACTTTCCGGAAGGACTGGCCACCTTTACCGCCGCCCTGACGAATCCCGGCCTGGGGATTGCCATTGCCGTGGCCATTGCCATCCACAACATTCCCGAGGGAATTGCCGTTTCCGTACCCATTTTCTATGCCACCGGTTCAAAGAAAAAGGCTTTTTCCCTATCGTTCCTGTCGGGACTGGCCGAGCCGGTGGGCGCCATGGTGGGATACCTTATCCTCCGGCCCTTTATGAATGATATGGTATTCGGCATACTGTTCGGGGCCGTGGCCGGTATCATGGTGTTCATCTCGGTGGACGAACTGCTTCCTACCGCCGAGGAATACGGGGAACACCACCTGTCGGTGTACGGACTCATCGGCGGTATGGCCGTGATGGCGGTGAGTTTGTTGATGTTTATTTAATAATGTGTGAACAGTGAACAGTGAACAGTGAACAGTGAACAGTGAACGGGTTAAGGCTTTGTGAACTTTTTATCCTGGAACCTTTGTGGCCGGGAACGGATACTTGCCGGCATGCGGACCGATATTTTTTTAGGTTTCCGGTTATTTTTAATTCCCATATTTCTTTCGACTCAAATCTTTCATTTCCATAAATTCCTTAATAAATGACAATGTTATGATTATTCACGGAATGAACTCTTCATGCAGACACGAACCATCTATTAATCATTAATATAATAAAGACTTTGAGAAACTTGCTACAAGCAATTTCGTTTATTCTTTTCCCTGGTCAGATCGGCTATCATCCGTAACAGATCCACCCGGTCACTCTCTGGTTAATCCTGGATCACGATAAATTCCGGGGAATTACCGCTGGTACCGCGCCGGTTGTTCCCCGAGATATCGGTAACCGATTTCGAATCGATCTTCGATGCGAAGAACATGGCAGGTTCCGGTGCCATATGCCCATCGTATGCAGTAATTTCAGGTCCGCTTAATTTCCTTTGCAACCAGGCCTGATGGGCAATAATGATGCTCGTCTCGGAATACAGGTCTCCCAGGTCGGGATTATCCGTCTCCTGCCCTCCCCAGAACATCCGGTTATTATTGTTCGAATCATCCATGGGAGCCATAGCCGCTTCTCCGACAAGTTCACCATCCACATACAATTCGAGCATTTCCTCCAGGGCATCATATTGCAAGCAAATGGTATACCACTGGTCTTCGTTAAATGTGCCGACATACGCAATATCCACCCACCCGTCCTTCCGGCACCAGGTATACACCCGGTTCTCTGCAAAAGATATGGCTATATCGCCTTCCTTGTCCTCCCATGCTTTTCCCCGGAAAAAATGCCATCCGCCCTGGGAGCCGGTATTCACGGGCAGTTTCACCTTTTCAATAATACACCAGTCGGTTCCGGCTGTAAAACCCCCGAACGTTCCGAAATCAATAAAATCTTCATCTGCCCGGTTCAGATAAACAGCGTACTCATTTTCACTGTCGTCTTTCCTGCATTGTGTCAGCCCTGCCACAACCAGTAATCCCGGTATCAGCAGACACAACCGAAGGATGGGTTGAATTTGTTTCATAATGATTTTTTGATTTTTATTGACAGAGAAAGATTAAAATTGTCATACAAAGAGGCAAAATATAAATTATCATACAAAGAGGCAAAAGAAAGGTTGGCTGATCATTGTACTCCGGCACAGACGGTTATTCATTTCTCCCAGGCCGGAAGCCGCATTTTCCATGAAGCTTCGTTTTTTGGGTTCTCCCTGGAGGCAATGTATATTTACGGTGTGAACAGAAAATACGGGTATTTTTATTTTATATCAGACATGAAGTTCATCCTTCCCTCCCTTCTGCTTCTGTTATCTGCCGGCTGCTTCACTGCCGGGGCACAGACAGGCCCGGCCGACACCACCAACCTGGCATTGACCTTCACGGTTTCCGCCTCGTACGTGTCGCCCTGGGAAAGCCTGTCACCCGTGAACGACGGCTACACTCCCTCCTCCTCGTCCGATTATTCACACGGCGCCTACGGCAACTGGAACGGGGAAGAAAATTACGGCACTACACCCACCGGCCGGTGGGTGCCATGCTTTTTATGGGTCATTCCCTCAGTTTTTTTATCATTAGTGTCCGAGTAAACCACCACTGTCTGAGACGGTGACTTTAATAACAAAATCCTTTAAAAGAGGGTAAAATCATGGCGGTCTTGTTCCGCTTTACGTTCTTCATCCTCCTGGCGCTTCACCTATCGACGAATCCTTCCTTCGTCCGGACCTGGTGTATTTACAAAGTAGCCTCCGGCCCGGAAGTGATTCCCCCAATAAGGATTCTTCTCCAGGTTCGGGTAACTCCTGAAAAGCTTTATCCCTGTCTTGCCTCTCAGAATGCCCATGAAAACCGATACAGCTACCTTTGGGCGTATTGACGCAACCATATGAACATGGTTCGTTTGAATATTGAGTTCTTCAACCACAACATCTTTCCATCCGGCTCTTGTTCTTATGTCATTTTCCGGCATAGCTGAAATATGCCCTGTCAATATGCAAAACCTGTATTTAGGAGTGAAAACTATATGATAGCCGCACTTGTAAACAACATGGGTCAATTTGAGATACTTGCCCATAAAGCTAAGATGGCAAATCAACGGTTTAACCAAACCTGCATCCCCATCATCAAAGACGATGGGTTTCAATGTCTAACTAAACCACAAACCCGGAGGATTTGCCTGTTTACAGGATCAACGGATCAACAAATTAACCACGACCCCGGAGGGGTCGCATGTATGTCTGTGCCCGCTTATTTTCCGTGAAAATAATAAGCAAGCCGGTCAGAAGCATCACAGCGTATTCTGAAGAAAATTTGTTCTATTATCATTTCTTTTAGATATTTGGTAAAAAGACATGGAGCAGCAGACAGCTTCTCTAACATACAATTTACCATCTGTTTATCAACTTATTATGAAAGTTTCCAGAGAAATCACCACACTGATCTTACTGACGTTTCTTCCTTCTGTTATTTCGGTAGCACAGCAGTACCGGAGGGAAGCCGAACCCACAGGCTTCGAATACAGAAATCTCGGAGCCTTCCGGGTCAGCGCCTGGGTGGGCGAGCTGGCTGTTCCCCTGAACCCCGGTCCAAAACACAAAAATACATTTTATGTGGCTCCCAGGGCGGGAGGAGTATGGAAGACAGAAAACAGGGGGACCACCTTCCGTCCGGTTTCCGATGCAATCGGGACCACCTCCATCGGGGATGTAGAGGTAGCTCCTTCAGACCCTGATATTGTCTGGATCGGCACCGGCGAAGATTTCAATGCCCGCTCCTCCTATGCCGGGAACGGTATCTGGAAATCCACCGATGCCGGTGAAACCTGGGAATTCAAGGGCCTGGGCGATTCGCATCACATTGCTGAGATTGCCATTCATCCGACCAATCCGGATATTGTATGGGTAGCCGTAATGGGGCACCTGTGGACTGAGAACGAAGAACGGGGGGTGTTCAAGACCACCGACGGCGGGGACACCTGGGAGAAGGTTCTCTATGTGGATGAAGCTACCGGGTTTATCGATCTGGCCCTGAACCCCGCCAATCCCGATATCATCTATGCCTCGGCCTATGAAAAGGTACGGCTGCCGTGGACCTTTGAGCCCGGAGGGGAAAAGAGCCGGTTATATAAATCGGTTGACGGAGGCCGGTCGTGGAAAATGATCAGCGGCGGAGGTTTCCCTGACGGCCCCCTGGGGCGTATCGGTATCGATCTGCAGTACAACCATCCCGAGGTGCTGGTGGCTGTGGTACAGAACCTGAATCTCAAGCCGGGGATTGACCCCGATGAGCCCGTACCTTTCGACGAATTTACCGACCACTCCTTTGACAACCTGGTGGGAGGCGAATGCTACCGCTCCTTTGACGGCGGAGAAACCTGGGAAAGGCTGAATGATCCGGAAAAGCTGGATGTGAGCGGTAAGGCGGCTTACAGTTTCAACAAGATCTGCATTGACCCGGACGATCCCGACAGGATATTCATTCTGAGCGCCGGCATGTTTTACACCCTTGACGGCGGCAAAACCTGGCCCACCGGCCGGGAAGCCGACCGTTTCCGGACCAATTTCGGCGACAACCGCACCCTGTGGATCGATCCGCGCGACGGAGACCATATGATCCTCGGTTCGGACGGAGGGGTTTACGAGACCTGGGACGGCGGCCGGGAAATGATGCACTACCACCACCTGCCGCTGGGAGAGATCTATATGGTGGAAGTGGACAACGAGATACCCTATAATATCTATATAGGCCTTCAGGATCATGAAACCTGGAAAGGACCCTCCAACAGCTGGTCGGGCGAAGTTTCCATCGAAGACTGGGTGGTGACCGGCATGTGGGACGGCATGTACACCCGGGTGGATCCGGAAGACAGCCGGTGGCTTTATTTTACCAGCCAGTTCGGGGCCCATCACCGGGTGGACCAGTCCATCGGGGAACGGGTGAGAATCGTTCCTCAGGCACCCGAAGGAAGCGACCGGTACCGGTTCACCTGGACACCCCCCATCATGATATCGCCCCACAACACCCGGACCATTTATGCCGGCGCCCAGAAACTGCTGAGGTCGGACGACCGGGGCGACACCTGGAGGGAGGTAAGTCCCGACCTGACATACAACGACCGGATAAAAATTGCCGGTACCGGTCACGTGATGTACTGCACCATCACCACCCTGGACGAATCGCCCCTGCAGGAAGGGCTGATATGGGTGGGAACAGACGACGGCCGCATTCATATGACCCGCGACGGGGGAGAACACTGGACCGAGTTCACCGGCGATCTCGAAAAGCTGGGCATGCCCCATGAACGGTGGAGCAGCCGGGTGGTCGCATCAAAACACACCGCCGGCCGGGCCTATGTGGCTAAAAACGGGTACCGGAACGATGATTTCAGCCCGTATCTCTATGTAACGGATGATTTCGGGAAATCATGGAAGGATATCTCTTCCGGCCTGCCGGAATATCCCATCAACGTGGTTTTTGAAGATACCAGAAACCCCGATCTTCTGTTCGTGGGAAATGATATCGGAGTATACTATTCCACCGACAGGGGAAAAAGCTGGAATTCCCTCAGGGCCAATATGCCACCCGTAGTGGTACGCGACCTGCTGGTCCATCCCAGGGAAGGCGACCTGGTGGTGGGAACCTACGGCAGGGGTGTCTGGATTACGGATATCACCCCCCTGCAGCAACTGACCCCTGAAGTGGAGGCAAAAGAATTCCATCTTTTCGAAATTGAACCGAAACCTCAGATGAACCGGTCACAGCAGGCTTCATGGGGCAATTACAACATCAAAGGGAGCAATCAGATCAGGACACCGAATGAACCGAACGGACTGGAGATCTGGTATCGTTTTGCGGAAAGCAGCAGCGAAAATGCCACCTTCACCATCAAGGATGCTAAGGGGGAAGAGGTTTACCGCAGGGAAATTCCCGCAGAAAAGGGCATCCGGAAAATCTACTGGAATACGATGCGCGCCGAACCCGGCACCTACCGGGTCACCCTTTCCTGGCGCGGGAAAGAGATCACCCGCGAGGGTGTGGTAACGGAACGGTGGACATGGCCGGTGCTGAATTACCGGGGAACGGATCAATGAAGGTGAAAGAAAATTTTGTAATCGGGCAGGAACAGAAATCCTGCGACCCCTAACGGGGTCAAGAGGTTTGGCTACTTCATTTCATTCCTTATGCAGTTGCTCACGTATGCCCCAGATTGCTGTCAGAATGCCCACGGGAGCAAGTATCAGTCCACTGTACAGGGTCAGTGAGTTCAGCACTTTGCTGTCCGCCATCAGACCCGCAAATGCTGCGATGGACAGGAGGGCCGATATCAGATAAAGCCCTGATATGTATCTTATCATTCCGCTGTGCCTAACCAGCGGGACAAAAAGTATAATGGCCCCGACAGCCCAGAAAGCATACCCCATCTGGTTCAGAAAATAAACCACCGATTCTTCCGAACCGAAATAAAATAGCCCGGCCTGCTGAACCATTCCGGCCCTCATAAATCCCGGAACAAGAACAATTTGTGAAGCATAGGAAATACTGTTCAATACCAGATACCCGGCAAGAAAAAGCCGGCCGGTCAATCCGGCTGTTCCACCTCCGGTTCCGGCCCGGTCGAGCTGGGCGGACATCATATAAAGCACCAGGGGAGCGATCAGAAATGCCAGAATGAACTGACACCGGTACATTGCAAGGTTTCTCATCACCCAGTAGAGCTGCTGTTCAGTTCCCGTCACTGCGGGTTGGGCAATGGCCATAAAAATGGGCCATAAAAACAATACGATGGCAAACAGTACCCCGCTTACTATTAAATGTTTATTGGCATTCATAGTTTAGGTTTTGTGGAAAGACCTGAGTAATTTCATTCTGTAGCAACACAGGGCCGGCAATATTCATTCAATTTTTGGCCGCATCGCGTGCTTTTTCCATATAAAATTCCTGTAATACGTAAAACGCCTTCTTTTTCTTTCCCTCCTCCGAGATCAGGCCCTTGCGGTTCCAGCCGTCCTGTATACCGGGAAGCACCCGGCGCGGCGAGCGGAAATCCTTCAGGATCCATGGGGAACACCCCTGCAGACCGTCAATGCGCCCGATCATGTTCAGTGTTTCCTCATAAAGGTATTCCTGATACTCTTCGGTCCACCGGGCAGTTTTGTCGCCGTGGAGGCCCTGCTTCGCCCCCGCCCCGAACTCGGAGATCAGCACGGGCTTGTCCTGTTCAATCACCCAGCTGATCCTCCTGCACTTATCGGGCAATCCGTCGTACCAGCCGATATACTGGTTGAAACTCAGCACGTCCACCACACCGGCAAAAGGATCATGAATGGTGCGTACATCCGGTTTCCCGCGGTAGGCAGATTGTTCCAGGGCGGCGCTGATGAGCCGGGTGGGGTCGAGCTCCCTGGCTTTTCCGGCCAGGCGGGTAAGAAACCGGTTCCGGGCTTCACTCACCGGCGTTTCATTGGCCACGGACCAGATGATGACCGATGCCCGGTTCCTGTCACGGGTAATCATCTCCGAAAGCTGGTTTTCGGCATTCCGGTACGTTTCTTCATTATCCCACAGGATAGTCCAGTACACCGGGATCTCTGCCCATACCATCAGGCCCATTTCATCCGCCAGCCGCACCATGTGCTCGTTGTGGGGATAATGAGCCAGGCGCACGAAATTGCATCCCAGCTCTTTCGCCCACATCAGAAGCTGCCGGGCATCCTCTTCCGACCAGGCCCGGCCTCCCCACAGCGGGCTTTCCTCGTGGATGGAGATCCCCCTGAGAAAAACCGGCCGGCCATTCAGCAGGATGGACCTGCCTTCGGTTTCTATGGTCCGGAAACCGATCCGGTCAGCCAGTCTTTCTTCCCGCGTTTCCAGGATCACCTCGTAGAGATAAGGATCTTCCGGCGACCAGGGCCGGATTTTCTCCGAACGGATATCAAAACCGGCCCGTCCGGCCCGATCCGTCACCACTTCTGTGGAAATACCCAGTTCCGGAATGCTTATCCGGACGGTTTGCCCTGCCGCTTCCGGACCGTTAATCACGATCGTTCCCGCTATACGTGCAGGATCGCCGGAATGGAGGCGGATGAAATAATCCTGAATGAAATTCTCCGCCGTTTCCACCAGCTTCACCTCCCGGGTCAAGCCGCCATAGTTCCACCAGTCAGTATTAAGGGTGGGCACCCCTTCCCTAAGCCGCCTGTTGTCCACTTTCACAACCAGGTAATTATCCTTCTCCCTTACCAGGCCGGTGATCTCAAAACAGAACGGGGTGAATCCTCCGGTATGGGTTCCCAGCTTCTTCCCGTTCAGGTACACTTCGGCACGGTAATTGGCCGCCCCGAAATATACAAACAACCTGTTGAAGGCTTTTTCTTTACTATAAGAGAACGATTTTTTATACCACACGGTCCCTTCGTAATAGAACAATTTTTCCTTCTGTGTATTCCAGTCGCCCGGCACCCGGATGGAATCCGACCGGTCGAAATCATACTCCACCAGGTCGGAGGGTGAATCAGGTTTCACGTTCATAAAGAAAGCCTCCTTACCGGGTCTTTCCATCTGATCGAATGGCTCCCAGCGGTAGTTATAATATCCGTTTTCGTATGGGTCGACAATATATTGCCAGCTGCCCGAAAGGCCGGTAGTATGGCGGTTACATACATTACTAATAAGCCCATCCTGCGCATTCAGTACAGGGCGGCACAGGAGAACAGCCAGAACGAAAAACAGGGTGTTATTCATTTCATTTATTTAAAAGTAATCCATGAATATTAAAAAGGATTTGCATAATCGCCAGGGAATCCTATTTTTACCTGTACAAATATCGAAAATGTATGGAAGAACAAAATCTGGTATACCGCGGAAAATCGAAAGATGTATATAAAATTCCCGAAGGTCCTCATGCCGGCAAGTACCTTTTCGTTTTCACCGACAGGGCCACGGGTTATTTGGAAAACGGAAAAACCGTTTTCGATCCCGGCTATGATACGGTGGTGGGGGAAATACCCGGTAAAGGGGCCATTGCCTGCCGGTTTGCCACCTATTTCTTCAGGCTGCTGAAAGAAAAGGGTATTCCCTCGCATTACATCGAAACGATCAGCGATAACAAAATGATTGTGGAACCTGCCACACCCCTGGGATTACCGGCAGAACACCCGGAAATAGCCGGGTCAGCCCCCCTGCAGAATCTCGAGTTCACCTGGAGGAACAATGCCACGGGAAGCTTCTGGAGAAGATACCCTTTTGTAACACCCTGCCGGAATCTTCACAAGGTGGTGGAGGTCTGGACAAAAGGTGACAGTGACATTCTGATCACCCTGGAAGCCCTGGAAGAAACAGGAGCTATGACCCGGGAAGAGATCGGGCAAAGTGTTGAACTGGTAAAGAACATTGCCGGGATCGTTTCCTCGGAATTTGCCTCGAAAAACCTGCATGTGATTGACGGAAAATTTGAACTGGGCCGGCTGAAATACGGCGACGGGAAAATTGTGCTCATCGACGAAATTTCGCCGGATGTATTACGCGTATGCAGGGGATATGCTCCCGATAAGAACGGCCACTGCACGGTATTCAGGGAATGTGCGGTAACCAGGCTGTCTGGCGAAAAACGGACCATCAAGAACCAAAACCAGGTAGCCGCTGCAGATTTTATTGATATTTTCCTTTAAAAAACCGTTCGGACAGCCCTGTACCTGAAAACCAGGACGCAGAAACAAATCCGGCAGTATTTCTTCCGGATTTACCTTTAATCCCTGACGCAACGCACGGAAAACCCTCCGCGTTTATTGTAGTATCTCTCATTTACATCATCATTGTCGTAACCCAACCCACGGCTCCAGATGCTCAGGGTAGTGAGCCCGGCAGGTCTCCGCCAGCTTCCCGGTTGTTGATGCACGCCGAACGCCCCGCTGGAGCTTCGGTCGCCACCCGGCAGGGCTGTAAAAACACTTTCACCGGTAGCTCCCGTATTGGGCTCGAGCCAGTATTCCGTACCGGCTTCCTTCATTTTTCCCCAGGCAACATCTATTCCGCCCCGAAAATCGGTCAGTACGATCCATTCCTCATGTGAGGGAACATGCCAGCCGCCAGGACAAAGTATGCCGGTATTGACCGCATGCCAGTTATACAGTGCGCCATAGAGCTCACCGCAGGTGGCCAAATCATTCTATACCAGCAATACCCGGGAGCCTCCAGACTGCTCCATGAAGAGAGATCTTCCACCAGGGGTATATCGACACCATCATTGTATCTGGTTGTTTTGAGGTTTTCAGGAATTACGGTACGTCAGACCAGTCGATGGAAGAAAAATCCTCCGTGGTGACACCGGTTCCAATCCCGACGGCCACCACACCCGAGGCACTGATAACCGGAGTATGGGTTTCGGTATACACGGCCGTTCCGTCAGCCGCACCCTGCAGGATGCTGATCCGCATGCCCGCCGCTTGTTCTGTGAGCAGATCGTTGTTTCCGTCGCGGATCACGGCTTGACAGCTCATTTTATCAGGCGATCGGGAAAAAAGATACCCGGGAAGAAAACAGAAAATGAAAATAAACGGGAGCGCCAAATGATGCTACCGGCAAAAAGGCATGACCGGAACCGTTGCATGGTCCGTCAGGAAAAGAAAAAATTCAGTCCGGAAACAGACGTATTTTTTCTTTACCGGGGATTTATCATCGCAGCAAATCCCCCTTCGGGAGCCATCTGTATTTTCAGTATGGAACTATTCGTTACCGTTTGAGTTGTTTTTTTATAGTCTTCGGCAAACCGGTCGGCATTGATCCCGTCGGTCATGACGGTTGCCCTGTAGGGTCCTGATTTCAGGAATGACAGGTCAATGTTAAAAGAACGGCTTTCACCGTTGGTTATCCCCCCGATATACCAGGCATCCCCGTTCCGCCGGGCTATGACCAGATACTCACCCAGTTTGGCTTCCAGCACCCGGGTTTCGTGCCACACCACCGGTATTTTTGCCAGAAAGCCGGTAGTTTCTTCTTCTCTGCGGTAGTTGGAGGGACTGTCGGCAAACATTTGCAGTCCTGATTCATAGAGGATGAACAAAGCCAGCTGATGACAGCGGGTTCCGATGCTCGACGGTCTTTCAAAAATGGGGGAAAACTCCTTTGAATGGTAATTCCGCATGGCTCCCGGAGTATAATCCATGGGTCCGCATACCATCCGGATAAATGGAATGGTCAAATTGTGTTCCGGCGTGACCATTTCCGACCATTTGCAGTTCTCCAGGCCATATACTCCCTCATAGCTCAGCACATTGGGATATTTCCGGCGCAAACCCACGGGCTTGTATGCACCATGGAAATCGACCAGCAGTTCGCGCCGGAAAGCTTCTTCAGCCACTTTCTCATAAAAATTCACCATCCACTGGTCCGACCGGTTCATGAAATCCACCTTGATTCCGGCCACACCCCACTGACGGTACAGATCCAGCACCTCCCACTGTTCATTCAGAGCTCTCCAGGTTGTCCACAGAATAATCCCGACATTTTTCGATTTCGCATACCTAATCAGATATTCCAGGTCCAGGTTCGGATTGGGCCGGGTAATGTCGGTTGTTGAATAGGACCATCCTTCATCCAGTATAATGTATTCCAGTCCGTATTCCGAGGCAAAATCAACATAGTATTTCCAGGTATCCGTATTCAGGCCTGATTTAAAATCCACCCCGTACAGGTTTGAGGCATTCCACCAGTCCCAGGCTACCCGCCCGGGGTTTATCCATGAGCCATCCTCGTTGTCTGCTTCCCGGGACAACACGTAAACCAGCTCCGATTCGATCAGGTCGGCATCATTCTCTGCAAGGATAAACAGGCGCCACGGAAAGGTTCTCTGACCGATGGTCCGGGCAATATAACCGGCTGCTTTCGTTATCCTGCTGCTCCTGTCCCCCACAAGTTCCGTTTCAAGCGGGTAAGGAGGCATAACGGCATGCAGTTCATTTTCCTTTTCTCCCTTTTTCAGGAACATATTCGGGTAATCGTACAGATCGGCTTCCGTGATCAGGATCTTGCTGCGGTTGTTCGTTTCGGCCAGTAAGGGCAGGTAGGTATTCCGGTTTTCCGGAATACCGGAAACAGGAAACTTTTCAAAAGTCGACTCGCAGGCAGATTGAAATCCCTTGATGAATGATGTCCAGATAGTGTAATCGCCTCCGAATTCCAGTTCCGCCGTTTCATTCACTTCGACCTCCCCGGCCACACCGGTAATGAAACGGTATGCCACACCGTGATTGTATGCCCTGAATTCCACACTAAATTTGTTATTCCACCGGATCACCAGGGAATTGTATTCAACAACAATGCGGCTGTTTTTGTATGGGATAGCGGGGAATACCGTATCCGTTACGGTGCTTCTGACCACCCGATATCTTTTTGGGCTGTATAAGGATTGATTATTGAACAACAGGTCGATATCGGTGTTTTTCAGGATCACTTCCTCATGGAATTTCACCGAAAAGCTCAACCGGTCATCCAGGCTGATCGTTACAATGGTTTTATTATCAGGCGATTTAAGCACCTCGGCGGTAAATACAGATGGCATGCCAATGACGAGCAATAACAGACCGGATAATACTTTTTTCATGGTTTTCCGTATTTATGTTCTTAACTGACAAACAAAGTGAAACTTCGGTGGTGCAAAGCCACGCAGGTAGCCGGCACCGTTATTTTCAGAGGTTCAAGTTACTGAATTTTCCCATGTTTTCTTTCTTTTCCTGCGCCGGCACCTGCTTATGCCGGTGTAAAACTTTACGGATCCCATGATATTCCCTGCAATACACCGGCTCTACCGGCAACCGCTAAAACCGTATTCCCGGATGACCAGTCAGCGCTGAAGGCTGTTTATCCGGCAGTTAACAACATACAACAGAAATGGAGCATACCGATCCGTTACCGGGGGATTATTATTAATCAGTATATTGTTAAATTTTGAGATAGATGCAGGGTATAATTTCTAAGCGGCTACCAGTTTACACAAAAATGTTTACAGGCTCATGGCCTGTAAACAGGTAGCACTCATACTCGTTCCTGCATCCTTTGCACAATGCCGTTTTGCCCTGCAACTTATGCGATTTCTCCTCTTCTTCAGCGATTCACTTGCGTTCATCTCTCACAACCTCACCTGATGGTATTTCTCCACCATTTCCCTGTCCGCTCACCACAGCAGATTTACAACTTTTGCAGCGCAGGGCGCTTTGATTATTCTGCCTGCAGAGCATAACCAATACCTCACGACAAGCAGCCCCCTTGTCGCCGTATCATCTCTTTTACTGCATTTTAACAAACGTCGTGTGCTTTAAATTCACGGCACAAGCTAAGCCCGCAGAGGCTTTCCGGTGTAAAGAGATAGGCCGTCATACACTGTCTTCCATTTCCCCACCCCAACCCCCCACCACCTCAACACATAAAAAAACCGCTCCATATCATGAAACGGTTTTTTCTCAGGTTATCACTTTTAGTTACTGTAAACTGTCCTCGAGATGGTCCAGTTCCTCAATGCCCAGTCCTGAAGAAAGTTTGCCGATGTTTTTCAGATCGATCAGGCCTTCAATGCTGATCAGGGCATTGTCAGCACCTCCCACAATCAGGACCAGGTGAGAGATTTTCCCGTCGACTTCCTTCACCAGGAACCTGACATCCTGGTCTTTCTCATGTACTGTCATGAGCTCTTCAAACTGACCGAAAGGAAAATCATTTTTCAATTCGTCGAAGAAATTCACTCCGGCCTCTTCCACATCGTCGCTGGCCAGGATACGGATTCTGGTAAGATTCTTCACCAGTTCCTGTACCTCGGGGTCGTCCATTTCCATGGCAGAGGCCATTTCAAACATTTTCTTTGAAATATACACCGTGGTATATCCTTCTTTTTCCCCGTATTTGTCAAACAGTTTGTCAATGGGGTCGGCCTGGGCTGCCAGCATCAGGGGCAGCAAAACCAGGATCAGGGTTGTCATCGTCTTTTTCATGATATTACTCAGTTAATTGTTAATTGGTTTAACTTCTGTTTATGACCGGTTTTCAATGGGAAGACGATACCGGATGGTTTTCATTACACAGGCAACCGAATTATTTTTCTTAAATTTTATACTTCATTGATTTAAAATCATTTGCAAAAACACCGGCAAACAGCCATATGAAATATTCTTTGTAACTTTAAGGCCGGTACTATGGCAATGAACCGGGAAAAAGCAGCTTATAAGGAAGGTTTTGTTTCCGTTCTGGCCAATTTCGGGCTGTTCGGACTGAAAATGTGGGCCGGGATTGTTTCCGGATCCATTGCCCTGATTGCCGACGCCTGGCATACCCTGTCCGATTCTCTCAGTTCGGTAATCGTAATCGTTGGTGTGAAGCTCTCCAGCAGAAAACCGGACAGGGAACATCCTTTCGGCCACGGCAGGTGGGAGCAGATATCCGCCATCTTTATCGGTGTGTTGCTGGCCATCATTGCGTTCGATCTGGTGAGAGATGCCATTGTAAAGGTCCGTGGCCAGGGATCGGCCGATTTCGGCACCACAGCCATTGTGGTTACCTGCATTTCCATTGCGGCAAAGGAAGGGCTGGCCCGGTATGCATTTTATCTCGGAAAAAAAACAGAAAACCTTTCCGTAAAAGCCGACGGCTGGCACCACCGCACCGACGCCCTTTCTTCCGTCCTGGTGCTGGCGGGGATCTTCCTCAGCAGCCGCTTCTGGTGGATTGACAGTGCGCTGGGAATCCTCATCGCCCTGATGCTTTTTTATGCCGCATTTCAGATCGTTCGCGGAGCCATCTCTTCCCTTCTGGGTGAAAAACCCAGCCCGGAACTGATCGAAAAAGTGGAAACCCTTATCAGGAAAGCCTGTTCGGATGATATCAGACCTCATCATTACCATCTGCACAATTACATCAATCACAAGGAACTGACTTTTCATATCAAGCTCGACAACCAGATGGACATCTATACAGGGCACAGGCTCTCCACGAAAATTGAAGATCTGATCCGTGAGGAACTGAATATTCACGCCACCATTCACATTGAACCGCTTAACGGCAGGCATGACTCCGACTAATCATTTCAGAACAGCCATGAAAAAGACCCGCTTCAACCGATTTGTTACGAAGTTTGCCGTATTCATTATTCCGGTTCTGCTGCTGTGTGAATGCAGAAGAACGGCTCCTGCGGAAGAAGGAGGTACGGTACGGTTCACCTTGTATTCATCCCGCGACACCTTCCTTGCCGATGAAAACCTCTACCGGACCGTTCCTGTCCCTGACCGGACCATTTCCGTTGACAGCAGCCTGACGCTGGAAAAAAAGATCGTGGCTGTGGCTGATTCCCTGTCGGTATATTATTTCAACGGACTGAACATCGAACTGGCCGGACTGGATACCGTTCCGGAAGTCGGACTGGTTGCCAGGATCGATCTGCAGGAAAAAGAGGCATACCGCGGACCCGGTTCAGTGCCTTCCTACCAGAGCTGGTACGATTTTTTCCAGGGATCTGCAGGGGGGACCCACACCACCCATATCCTGAGGGAATCCTTTCTTCAACCCGAATACGACGGGCCCTGGATAGACGGTGTGATCTTCCTTTACCGGGGGGAACCCATCGGGGAATGGGACCATATCCGGCTCCAGGGGCTGATCAGGTAATCCGGGCCATGGTGATCAGGGCCAGGCCTGCCACAAAGGCAAAAAACATAACGGCGAGCAGCCAGTTGGTACTTTTAGGAGCTTCCCTGAATTCTTTCCATACGAAAACACCCCAGGCAGCGCCCACCATGGTAGATCCCTGACCCAGCCCGTAGGAAATAGCCGGACCGGCCTGTTCCGCTGCAATAATGCTGAAAGATAACCCCATAGCCCAGATGGCCCCACCCAGAATGCCGCTGATATGCGCCTTCAGAGAAGTTTCTTTGTAATACTCCCTGTAGGTTGTTGCCCTGCCCTCCACCGGGCGGTACATAAAATAAGTATTCCAGATAAAACCCGACAGGTAGCAGCCGATGGCAAACACGAACACGGCCGAATAAGGGGTAAGCATGCCGGGTTCGGGATTCCGGAAGTTCAGGGATATGCTTTTGACCACAAACAGGTAGAAAAATCCCATGATCACACCGGCCAGGACCGACAGGATAATGCCTTTGCGGGTATCTCCTTCTTCTTTCTCCGGTACGGTACGGTAGGCCAGGGCATTCACCACAATGGCCACCACCACCAGGGCCACCCCCGCAAAAAGTACTACCGGATTTCCGGTGGACTCGGTAATATAGTTCAGAAATACCCCGATCACCAGGGCCAGTCCCACAGCAATGGGAAAAGCCACCGACATACCGGCTACGGCAGCAGCCGCCACCCACAGCAGATTGGAAAGATTAAAGATCACCCCACCCAGGAAGGCCGAACCAAGAGCAGATCCCCTGGCCTGTCCCAGATCCTGGATAAAGCCTCTGCCTTCGTTTCCGAAACTCCCCAGGGTCAGACCCAGAAAAAGTGTAAATAACACGATCCCAAGGCAGTAATCCCAGTAAAAGAGAGGATTGGGCCAGGTTTTCGGTTTCAGGTTCATGGTATTGGCCCAGGAACCCCAGCAAAGCATGGTTATCACGCACAGGATCACTGCCATGGTGTACGAGTCAACAATGTACATGTTCTCAGGTTTTGTTGGTTAAAGTAAGAAGTAAGCGATTTATGCGTATGGTCAACGAACCGGAACAGCTGGTCATATCCGGGAATTCATTCAAAATGGATCATGGCTTTCATGACTCCGTCGCGGTAACCGGCCACCAGTTCGAAGGCTTCGGCCACCTCGGCATAGGAGAAATAATGGGTTTGCATCCTGTCGGGGCGGAGTTCTCCTGAGGAGATCAAGTGTAATGTCTTTTCCACCGCCTCATTCTGCCGTCTGACATTCTGCACACAGATTTCCCTGCGCCGGAGATCATCCACATCGAAGCTCCACCGGCTGAATGAAGGGATCCCGATGATCATCAGCTTTCCTCCCGGTTTAAGCAGTTTCACCGCCTGATCCACCGCTTCCTGTTTTCCGCAGCACTCGAAAACCGCATCGAGCTGCAGGGGCTCATGTTCCAGGATATCATTCACCACATTCTGTTTGTCAGGATTACCTGTCCAGTGGGCACCCATTTCAGCCGCGATACGAAGTCTCTCATCAATTTTGTCGGTAACATACAATTTATCAGCTCCCTGTGCCAGGGATGGCAAAAGCACACTGATCCCGATGGGGCCGGAACCGAGGATTCCGATACGGGCTCCTTTCATGGGAACGGAAAGATCCACGGCATAAACGCCGATGCTAAGCGGCTCGGACAGGGTCGCCTGGTCGAAGGTAACGTTATCCGGCAGCCTGTAACAGCTTTCCTCCGGCATCACCACATATTCCTGCAAACAGCCTTCCGACTGACCAGGGCAACCCAGAAATTTCAGGTTACGGCAGGTGTGATATCGTCCTGCCCGGCACTGATCACACCGGTAACAAGGCATGGCCGGATCGATGGCCACCCGGTCGCCGGGCTTGACGCGGGTCACTCCGCCGGCCACCTCTTCCACGATCCCGGACCCTTCATGGCCGATGGTAAAAGGATACTGCACCGCCTGCCTTCCGATACGCCCCTCCCGGTAATAATGAATATCCGAGCCACATACCCCCACCGATTTCATTCTGATCAGCACCTCATCGGGCCGCACCATTTCGGGCACCGGCTTCTCAACGATCTCGATCCGGTTCCGACCGGTCAGTACCATTGCTTTCATTTTTTGTCCTCTTTTTACGGCGGGTATGCCCCCGCCGGAACATTATTCCTGTTCCCCGCCCGGCCGGAGGGTACGGGCAAAGAATGCATCCATGGCCGGCTGGGTGATATCCAGTTTCTGATCGTAAGCAATGCCGTGATGGGCACCTTCTTCCCTGATATACGTGAGGTCTCTGGCACCTGCAGCTTTCAATTTTTCGACAAAATCGTCTACCAGTTCCACTTTAACAATGGGATCATCCACGCCATGTATTAAAAGCATGGGTGGTACATCTTCTGAAATATATCCTATGGGCCACCATTCGGGTTTGCCCCAGTCACTGTGCCGGGCACCGATTTGTGTGGGAGTTGATCCGCCCGCCACAGCATTCACCATACTGGAATATTCGTCCCATCCACCGTCCCCTTCCAACCCGGCCGAGGGAGGACACATAGCCAGCATCAGGGCCAGGTGGGCTCCGGCTGAATGTCCGTAAGCCCCGATACGGTCAGGATCAACCGAGTACTGACCGGCATGGGCACGCAGCCAGCGTACGGCACATTTCACATCTTCCACACAGGCAGGGAAAGCGGCTTCCTGATCGAAACGGTATTCCACAGATAAAGTTACGTATCCCTGAAATGCGTAGTGGATCAGCAGGTTCCGGTAAACCATATTCTGCTTGCTGCCGGCCCTCCACCCACCGCCGTGAATGATTACGATCGCCGGACGGATCTCTTCGCCGAAATTTTCGGGTGCGGCCAGGTCCAGCCGCCATGATTCGCTTTCTCCATCCCGGTAAGGAATATCGTGGATCACTTTTACCACTTTCTGTTCTTCTTTCATTGCCGGTCCTTCTTTACCGGTTGTCTGCTCTCCCCCGCAGGAAGAGGCTATTGCAAGAAACCCGCTGATCAATACAGCGGAAGAAAAACAAATCGGTTTTATTGTATTTTTCATAGATTGAGGATTTACTTCTTATTCAGAATATTTACCATATTATTTATTCAAAAAGACGGCGGGCGGTTTCGGCAAGAAACAGCCGGCAGTTCATCCATGTATGGCCTCCGTCCGTAAAAAAGGTTTCATGGTTGATCCCCTTGTCTTTCAACAGACCCGTAAATTTTACTGAAGCCTCATACAGACCGTCATCCCTGCCGCAACTCACCCACAGCTGGTTCAGAGCTTCATTGAGGTCTTCCGGACCGGCATAGGTTTTCTCAAAAAGGTCATCCAGTTCCCGATCAAAAATAGCCGGAGCATAGGCAAATACCCAGGAGAAAATCTCCGGGTGACCCAGGCCTGCTGCCAGTGTTTGTCTTCCGCCCAGTGAAAAACCGGCAATAGCTCTGTTTTCGGGTCCGGTCTGTGCCCGGTAGTTTTCTTCTATGGCCGGGATCACCTCGTGGATCATTTCATCGGTAAACAGGTCGGTTGCCAACAGATCCGCTTCCACCTGGCGGTTCAGTTCCCTCAGTTCGGGATATGGATTGGCATAGGGCATGACAATGATCATGGGTACGGCCTTTCCGGCGGCAATC
>Ga0190344_1000017_pt1 | contig 97137 bp, 64 predicted proteins | sample 48721323_MG_FD_161662 | JGI IMG/M metagenome (GOLD analysis project Ga0190344, IMG submission 161662) | Hydrothermal vent microbial mat bacterial communities from Southern Trench, Guaymas Basin, Mexico - 4872-13-2-3_MG | ecosystem: Environmental > Aquatic > Marine > Hydrothermal vents >... | reverse complement strand
TATAGCATAGTCATTATTATAATTTAAAACGCGTATTTGTGTCCGTTTCTACTCACAACGCCCGCCCCACCGTACCTCGCCGCACAAAACCCTTATGGTATAAGGCTGCTTAACTTAATGGCATTGGCCTATCACATTGGTTTGCCAACACTGCTTGGGATCACGTTCACCCCAAATAACACGCGAAACAGCCGCAAGGTGAATAATACCCATGCAGCCTTGGGCTGCTTGACGTAATCCATTCATTTCTAAGATATTTCCAGAATTAGTATGGAATGGGGAAAATTTAACGTCAAGTGATTTGACTTTGTAACATTTTGTGGGCAAGGCTTGGGTAAGATGAGTCCCAACAAGGCCCTCAGAACCGGTAATGAGAATTTGGCGCACAAATCCCTCCTTTTGATTGGCTAAATTGTTGATGTGCAACTTTATAAGTCCTACAGTGTTTCCCAAATCCCATCGCTCAAACAAAGGTTTAGCTGGGCTTAGAAAAAAACCGTCAGTCTATCGTGAAAGTTGCACACCGCGTGTGCAAAGGAATATCAGGAGGGCCGAAGGTCAGATGGTATAGTACTTTAAATAAGTCTTCTGGCTGAAGTCAGTCATATTTATCTTGGACGAGTCAAAATAAAGTTTTGACTGCAACCATAAGGGAATGGCGGCTAAATAAAATACCCAGACAAAATCATCGAATCCAAGTTTTTTGGAAAAACTTGGTTTATAATATGGGTATATTATTTTCACGCTCATTCCTAATTCTGCCCTCATACCCTGCTGATTACTTGCGTTTAGAGTTGCCGTTCTCGGTGATTGTGCGCGACTGAGAGTGACGCGGTTTTACCTGTTTCTGGGAGAACAGAGGATATTTCTCAATTCCTCTGGACTTCCAGTATTTGCCGTTATTGGGATTGAGTTGAGTGGCGCGAGTGTCAATCGCCGCTTTATCAAGGTGGGAAAAGTTCTTAGTCATGTTTTTTGCTCTCTCGTTTTTATGGCTAAACAACTCACCCCTGACTGTTCTCATCACTTCTTAATAAGTGATCGTTGGAGCAAACATGCACGTCTTGAGCGTGGAGAAGTCTTGAGTGAGGGGTCAATGAGTTAGAGGGATATAGCAACAAATAATTGACGCTATTTAATGAATGACGTTGTTTAAGGTTCGTTCCTAAAACCTGTTTTTTGTATCGGTTATTGCGTCGTCCCCAATGCTCCCAACATACCTCCGCACCTGTTCAATAACAGTCTCATTTGACCCAAATGAGCAAAGCGGGGTATGCCATAACTTAGACGGAGTGGGTATTATAGAGGTCAATTGAAAAATGTCAAGACTGTTTTTCCTTATTCTAATTAATATACCTTCTATTCAACCCCTTCGGGGTTATCTCGCTCCGCTCGTTACTGCGTTTGGCGCGTCGGGGGCACATTTCCCACAGGTTCCACTAAAGCTATTATCTCGCGTAGCGAGTTACTACGTTTCACATTCAACCCCTATCGGGGTTGGCGCGTTCCCGATGTTACCACAGGTTTCACGGATCACTGTTCACTGATTACTGATCACTGATCACTGGTACGATGCACATAACGTTCAAATAACTTATCTACCGTTTTTTGAGTATCGGTGCTGACTATCACACGGTTTTCGCTGTAACGAATAATGTCTTCACGAGGACGAATTAATTCATTATAAAGATCAACATGAATCGGGGCGCTTCGTTCCAACAGGTTTTTGATACGTTCGAGTTCTGCCTGAACAATTTGTATAATATTATAAAAAAAATCCTTCTTCATCGGCTTAAAAAAATCGGTGATTCTTTTATGCTGATTTGGATGGAGTATTTTATAGACGAGACGTTGGGAAGTCGGCACATATAACACAATGCCAATATTGGCAAACTCACCATTGTCAGCATAAGGCTGAAAACGGATAATGCTGTATTTGCAAACTTTTCTATTCATGGTAAGGAACGAAGAAAAATTAACTTCCCCCGTCACTGGATTTAGTGCCCTTTAGGGTACTTAAGCTTTTAGACAACGGCTTTAGCCGTTGGCGGAAGTTCCACCTTTTCAGTGGGAGGAAATGGTATAATATTTCCATTAAGGAAATATCCAGACCACATCAGCCAACTGCTAAAGCAGTCGTCTAAAAGCTAAAGTAGGCTAAAGCCTACTAACTCTCTTATAGTGCCCTTTAGGGTACTTAAGCTTTTAGACAACGGCTTTAGCCGTTGGCGTTGAGGTGGTATGGAAACTTCCGCCTTACTGTACTGCGCGTGAGGCGATAAATCGCCTACTACAAACGTATACTAAAGCTGATAGGTTTTAAAAACCTGTCAGGTTTGGCTTCTTCTTCCCCTAACCAGAGAATTTTAGGCTAACAGTATGTACAGAAACGGAATAGACAGTTATCTACAGAGTTTATTAGCAGAATTACGTCATCTACCAACAGAGACAGAATGGGTAGAATTTAAGGAAAATTATAAGAATTATGAAACGCTTGGCGAATATATCGCCGCTTTGGCAAATAGTGCCGCTTTGTGTGGGAAAATCTATGCGTACCTTGTATGGGGCATCCACGATCAAACCCCTGAAATTGTTGGGACAGACTTTAAATACCGTCGTGCTAAAAAAGGTAATGAGGAACTGGAAAGCTAGTTATTACGTTTGCTCACTCCCAAAATAGAATTTCGGTTTTTTGAACTAGATATAGAGGGTAAACCGGTGGTTATCTTGGAAATTAATCGTGCTAACCACGAACCCGTCAAGTTTAAAGACATTGCTTATATTCGTATCGGGAGTTATAAAAAACGACTGAAAGATTATCCGGAAAAAGAACGTCAATTGTGGCGTTTATTTGATAAAACCCCTTTTGAACCTCAAATTGCCCTTAATAATCTAAACGCCGATCAGGTGTTAAATTGTTTGGATTATCCCGCTTATTTTGAGTTAACCGCCCAAAATTTACCCAGTAATAAAAACGGTATTCTGCAACAGTTAGAAGCAGAAAAAATGATCATAAAAAATCAAGCCGGGCAGTGGGATATTTACAATTTAGGGGCGATTTTATTTGCCAAAGATTTGGCATTTTTCCCAGAACTTCGACATAAAGCCATCAGAGTTATCCAATATGCCAATAGTAGCCGCACTGAAACTGTGCGAGAACGGCAAGAAAAGCGGGGTTATGCGATCAGTTTTTTTCAGGCGGTCGATTTTATCAATATTTTATTACCCACGCGGGAAATAATTACACCAAAGGGACAACGTAAAGATATGCCAATGTATCCTCCAACTGCCCTCCGGGAATTGGTTGCTAATATGTTGATTCACCAAGACTTTAACCTAAAAGGCACTTCACCAATGGTGGAAATTTTTGATCGCCGTATAGAAATAACCAATACGGGGCAACCATTAGTTGATCCCCGCCGTTTTTTAGACACGCCCCCCCAGTCGCGTAACGAAGCATTAGCGGCTTTTTTGCGGCTCCTGTCAGTTTGTGAAGAGCGTGGCAGTGGTATTGATAAAATCATGCAAGCGATTGAAACGCATCATTACCCATTACCGGCGCCACAATTTGAAGTACTAGAAAAACATACTCGTGTAACGTTTTCGGCAACCAAAACCTTTGCTGAAATAAGCCGAGAAGATCGGGTGATGACTTGTTATTTTCACGCTTGTTTGAAACATATCAATAAAAGCTATATGACAAGGCTCTCCTTGCGCCGACGTTTGCACTGTGGTGATAATGCTGCTAAACAAGTCATTGCACAAACTTGTGAAAAATCTTTAGTTCGCTTGGCAAATCCTGAAGCTAAGCGAAATTTTCAATATTTGCCATATTGGGCATAGTTCAGTCGTCAGTCGTCCAAACTAACTAATGGCAGGACTCCAAGTTTGGCAGGAGTCCAAACTACGTTGATCTACGGTTCGCGTAGCGGAGGGTGGCGACGCCGTATTTGAGGGCCGAGGGCCATGAATTCAAATTCATTGAGCCATTTTGCGTTTAGGCCCACAATTGACGGCCATCAGTCTATCGCTCTCGTTTGTAGTAGCGGAGGGTGGCGACGCCGTATTTGAGGGCCGAGGGCCATGAATTCAAATTCATTGAGCCATTTTGCGTTTAGGCCCACAATTGACGGCCATCAGTCTATCGAGAAGCTTAGCGAATCAAATGAATGGTGGGTTTCGTTCCTCTACCCACCCGACGTTGGCTATCGTACGTAACAACCAACCTGACGCATTGGAATATTATGAACGTTTTCAACCAACTAGTCCAAACTCAAGTTGGCCGACTCCGGTGCGGATTCGGTGCGATGCACGTAATGTTCAAATAACTTATCGATCGTTTGTTGAGTATCGGTACTGACTATCACACGGTTTTCGCTGTAACGAATAATGTCTTCACGAGGACGAATCAATTCATTATAAAGATCAACCTGAACCGGTGCGCTTTGTTCCAACAGGTTTTTGAGACGTTCTAGTTCAGCCTGAACAATTTTAGTAACATTATCTCACGTTTCGGGGTTCATTTAAGAGCAATTTTTTGAACTAAAGATACAAAATAAAATAAAAAAATGCTTCCGAAGGTAGTATAATATTAACTTACGTTTCTGAGTTCAATATTTTCAGTAATACCTTGATTATTAAATATAAAAATATAAATTTGTCGCCAAAGTTGATTTGGCGACAAACAAATATCGCTGGAAAAATGCCTTGTTTGGGTTAGCTTTTCTGCTCGACTTTCACAAATCCGATTACCGAAAGACAAAAGGTGAAAAAACGGGTTGTTTCGATCCCAATTTTTGGCAATAAATTACAAATAATATTTTGTAAATCAATTAGTTATTTAAAAACATGAACCTCGAAACGTGAGATATAGGAACGAAGGTTTTTCTTCAATAGTTTTTAAGGCGATTTGACAGTGGTGCATTTTGCGCTATATGAATGAGTCGCCTCAATCCAGAGAATTTTTATGATTTCTGATGCCATCACTAGGATAAAAACAGTAAGAAAACGTATTGCGGAAGCGACGCGGCGATTTTCTCGTTCCCCCGGGAGCATACGGTTGTTGGCTGTGAGTAAAACTCGCCCAGTCGAGGATATTGTTACGGTCTTCAATACGGGTCAAACTTGCTTTGGTGAGAATTATTTGCAAGAGGCTGTACCAAAAATTGAGGCTTTGCGTGATTATCCATTGGAGTGGCATTTTATAGGCCCATTGCAGAGTAATAAAACCCGTTTGGTTGCGGAAAATTTTGATTGGGTGCAGTCGTTGGATAAGTTGAAACATGCTCAACGTTTGAATGCACAGCGGCCGAAGAATTTACCGCCTTTGAATGTGTGTATTCAGGTTAATATTAGTGGAGAAACCCAAAAATCAGGAGTCCATTTGACTGACTTGCCTACTTTAGCTCAAGCTATTGGAGAGTTGCCGCGCTTGCGCTTGCGTGGTTTGATGACTTTGCCAACACTTCGTCACGATTTTGAGCAGCAGCGTATTCCTTTTCGTGCCTTGCGTATCGCTTATTTTAAGTTGCAGGACTCAGGCTTGGTGCTTGATACGTTGTCGATGGGTATGACAGGTGATATGGAGGCTGCAATTGCGGAGGCAGCAACGTTTGTACGCATAGGGACGGGAATTTTTGGGGAGCGTGAGTCCGGAGTCCAAGATTTATCTTGGACGTCCAAACTCAAGTTTGGACAGATCACTGAAAACTGATTACTGAAAACCTGCTCTAAAAGAATTTGCCTGAAAGCGTGTGTTTTCCAAAAACTGTTCAGATCAAAATTGGTTTTTTGAGCGGGTATCATTGAAAATTAAACTCCTTCCTTCAAGAAAAAAAAATGTTATGCTACGCTGAAGCGAATAAGCATACATGAACCTGCCGGTTTGTTGTAGTAGGCGATTTATCGCCTACTACAAATGGAACGAGAAAAAAAACTATAGCTATTGCTGTCGTGTCTGCCACAATTCCGATATCGTCATGTAGATTCCGATAATAATTATTATCCCAAATACCCCAAATATGACGATAGAAACAAGAAAGAAAAGTGCGGTTAACACCCATTGAAGGAAGACAAATTGTTCGGCTAACCAAGCCAGTGGTAAAAGAATAAAACAGAATACAAGAGGAATTTTAACTCTATACTCCAGCAGAGTATTGACAGGTATGTATGTGTAAGGTGCTACCTGTTGGTATTCTTCGTTAAACGCGCTCATCACAAACTTCCTTCTATAGTGACAGGGATTGTATATCACTAAAAAAAAGTCAAAACCAAAGATTATTCAACTCGACGAAAATATTTCATCGCTTCATCCTCGGGTACAAGAATGAATGCTGATTTTGGAGGGATATTTTTAGCCTTGAGAAAGCCATCAACCACCTGAGCATGATAGGAACTTCCAAGTTTATCCACAAGCTTCTTCCAAGTGGGAAAATAGGGATCATTGAGTAAAATGTGATCATGTAGGATTTCTGTTGTCGGATTCACCAAAACAACAACAAGCTGATTGGCACGATGGGTAAACCTAGTGAAAGCAAAGAGTTGCTGCCGAGCAGACAGTACCTTCATATTTCCATATCGCAAAGCTGGCAAAGTTTTGCGAAATCGACCGTTTTTTGAGTATCGGTGCTGACTATCACACGGTTTTCGCTATAACGAATAATGTCTTCACGAGGACGAATCAATTCATTATAAAGATCAACCTGAATCGGTGCGCTTTGTTCCAACAGGTTTTTGATACGTTCGAGTTCCGCCTGAACCATTTGTATAGTATTACTAAAAAAATCCTTATTCATCGGCTTAAAAAAATCGGTGATTCTTTCATGCTGATTTGGACGGAGTATTTTATAGACTAGACGTTGGGAAGTCGGCACATATAACACAATGCCAATATTGGCAAACTCACCATTGTCAGCATAAGGCTGAAAACGGATAATGCTGTATTTGCAAACTTTTCTATTCATGGTAAGGAACGAAGAAAAATTAACTTCCCCCGTCACTGGATTTAGTGCCCTTTAGGGTACTTAAGCTTTTAGACAACGGCTTTAGCCGTTGGCGGAAGTTCCACCTTTTCAGGAAAATTTTTTTTGAGCACCAATTTTGCCTGAAAGAAATAAACAGATAAAGCAATCTCATTTTCCCATTCGTTGTTTTCCAAATTCGTTGTACTCTTTATCAATATAGAAACCAAACCAAATAACTAATAACACAATGAAAATTATCTCACTCTTCGCGGGTGCAGGTGGAATGGATTTAGGCTTTATCCAAGCGGGGCACCAAATTATTTGGGCTAATGACAATGATCCAGACTGCGCCGCGACTTATCGTCATAACATAGGCAATCATTTTGTGTTAGCTAATATTCAAGAGATTGACACCAATAAAATACCGCAAGGCGATATTGTTATTGGTGGCTTTCCCTGCCAAGGATTTTCGTGCGCCAATTTAAAACGTACAATTGGTGATGAAAGGAATACATTATATTTAGAATTTGTCCGTGTCGTACAAGCCAAAATGCCAGCTTACTTTATTGCTGAAAATGTACGGGGCATTTTAAGTTTGGATAACGGCAAAGTCATAGAAATGATTGTGAACGATTTTATTAATATTGGCTATAATGTCACTTATAGACTTTTTAATACTGCCGATTATGGCGTTCCCCAAATCCGAATGCGGGTAATTATTTTAGGCGTTAGAAAAAACATAAATTATAGAAAACACCCTAAATTTCCTGAACCGACACATTCAAAAAACATTGGGTTATTTAATCAAAAGCCTTGGATAACCATTTCTGACGCATTAAAAAATATTCCAGAGCCAGATGACAAAACGCACCCATTGCTTAACCATGTCTATTCAAAATATAAGGTGATAAATAGAAATTTTACTGGGCATCGCAAAACAAATCCAAACAAACCTTCGCCAACCATTTTAGCGCGTGGCAACGGTAAGGGGGGGGTAGTTGCCATCCAACATCCAAACAATCATCGACGAATGTCGGTACGCGAATCGGCAATCATTCAGACTTTTCCACTGGATTTTGATTTTTTTGGCAGCTTGGGTTCAATGTACCGACAAGTCGGTAACGCGGTGCCAGTGTTATTTGCTAAACAGATTGCACAAGAATTTGACGAAGATATTGAGTCATTACTATGAAAATTGTCTCTCTTTTTTCCGGTGCCGGCGGATTTGATTTAGGCTTTATTCAAGCCGGGCATCAAATGATATGGGCGAATGATATTTGGCATGATGCGGTAGAAACTTACCGAAAAAATATTGATAGTCTTATGGTTTGTAAAGATATTCGCACAATCAATCCCATTGACATTCCAACGAGTGATATTGTTATCGGAGGATTTCCCTGCCAAGGTTTTTCGGTAGCCAATACCAAACGCAATACTCGCGATGCGCGTAATTTTCTGTACCAAGAATTTATTAGAATACTTCAAGCCAAACAACCGCCTTTTTTTTTAGCCGAAAATGTCAAAGGCATTTTAAGCCTTGATAACGGAAAAGTTTTTCATAAAATTCTGACAGATTTTTCAAAAATTGGTTATCAGGTTAAACATGCCTTGCTAAACGCCGCAAATTACGGTGTACCCCAAACCAGAGAAAGAGTTTTTATTTTGGGTATACGTAAGGATATAGCTTGTGACTTAAAATTCCCGCCGATACCGACTCATGAAAAGCCAAAGGGTGCCACATTGTTTAATCAGCCTAAATGGGTTAGTGTTGGCGAAGCCTTAAAAAATATTCCCGAACCAACTCAACCCCACAATTTAGCCAATCATGAAGCCTCACAATATAAGTTACGATTTAATGGTTATTTAGGACATAGACGCATTGATCCTCACAAACCTTGTCCAACCATTACCAGTCGTGGCGATGATAAAGGCGGGGTTGTGGTTCATCATCACCCAAACAATCACCGTCGTTTATCGGCGCGCGAAGCTGCCATTATTCAAACATTTCCACTTGATTTTATCTTCGTTGGTACCAAAACAAGTGTCTATCGTCAAGTTGCTAATGCAGTACCGCCCTTGTTAGCTAAAGCTATTGCGAAAATATTTCCGCTATAAGGTTTTAGAAATGATAATTAAACCACCAACAAAACCGTTCGACGATTATAAATGGCGCTGGGCTGAATACACACCGACTGAAACACTTAATCAACCCGCTTGTTTTTTGGGTGTCTTGCGTACTCTTTATGAACATCAAGGGAAGTCTTCAAGTGATTCTCTCATTTTGAGAAGCCTTGAAAAAGTAGAAACTGAAATCAGTCAGCTCCTTGATATTCGTGTGAGATTAGCGAGAACAACAGCACGTAATTTATTAAGGAGTTCAGGACGTTACTGGAAAGCTTTGGGCGTTTTAGAGGAGAGTCGTATTGTAAAATTGACCTCCTTTGGTGAAAAAGTCGCATCCGGTATGATTACGCAATCAGAATTTGCTATTGCGGTTATTAAATCTCTCACTCTGCCTAATCGACATATTGACTCAAATATTACGAAATGGGAAAAAGCGCAATTAGAAATCAAACCACTTGAAGTCATTATAAGTATTCTCAATCAACTTGCTGATTACTCAGAAAAAGAAGCTTTTCTCACTCCGTTTGAACTGGTGAAAATTGTTATTCCATTGGCGGGGATTAAAGCAGATATTGAGGAATACACGACAGCACTCATAGCATTCAGAAATAATAAGCTCAATTTAGCGAATTGGCCAGATTGTGCGCCTCGCGCTAATGATAAACGGATGGCACGAGAATTTCTGTTGTTTTTAGCCAATTATGGTTTTTGCAGAATTGCTCAACAAGAATTGAAGAATGAGCAACAACAGTACTTTCTACAGACTGACTATGCTAACGAAGCGACAGAAATTTTAGAATTAGTGAGTGATAGCAATATGGACAATATTGTTCATCTCGTAAGAAATACGCCATCGATTTTCGATTCAGAACGTCACAAAGTTTTGACTGAAGTTTTAGCTCGTCCACAACAAGCCAAATTTCGCCAACAAGTTTTAAAAAAATACAACTCAACTTGCTTAATGACTGGCGAACAATTAAGTCCCGTTTTGCAAGCTTGCCATATTATTCCGGTTAAAGACAAAGGAAGTGATGACATTTCAAATAGTTTGTGTCTTCGTGCTGATATTCATATTCTTTTCGATCTTGGGCATATAAGGATCAAGCCGGAAGGCCATTTAAGATTTTCAGAAACGATTAAACAAAGTGTTAGTTATTCAGATTTACCTAACACGATTCAGATTCCTGATTTTGTATCATCTAAAGCGATACATTGGCGTTGGATGTATTATTAAGCCCATTTCCCAAAATTCAGTCGTTGAGAATGGCCCCGTCAAGGCGAGCAATCACCTACGACGAACTGGCCCACTAATTCTACTTTGTCACATTACGTCTAAGTAATTGATTTCTATAGATAGAAGGCCCTTTGGGGCCATTCTTTTGAAATCAATGAGTTACTTTAAATCTGACAAAGTAGAACTAAACGCGTTCAATCACCTACGATGAACTGGCCCACTAAAGGCAGGCGCATTCCCAAAAAAAGGGTAATTATTAATTCTCTTGAGTACTTAGGATGACGGGCCAATAAACGAATTAAAAATTAAAACCGCCCCGGCCGGCTTTATCCGTTTATCCACGTCATCCGTTGTACTTACCCGAGCCTTTTGCTAATGTAGTTGACGATTTTTAGTTGGTAGTAGTCTCTCCACATCCCTTTATACAGGCAACACGTTTAAACCCTAAATCAGATTAGATAAAAGGATTAGCCGCTTCTTGGCGCAAGCGAGGTGTCTTAGGTTCTTTTGGCTTGTCATCAAAAGCTTCTGGTTCTTGACTGCTGGCTTGCACGGCCCGATTTTTTGCCCATTTTCGAGTGGCTTCAATCACTTCTTGCATGGTTTTGGACAACGGATAAGAATCCTTGATGGCAGCAATCACATCTTCTGCATTGATTTGTCGTCCTTCATCAAACGCACGAAATAGGGCTTCTTTGACCGCTTCTTCTAGTTCCGCGCCAGTATATCCTTTAGCCGCTTGGGCAATACGCGCTAAATCCGGTTCTGAAAATTCCCGTTGACGACGGCGTAAGTGAATGCCAAGAATTTCTTGACGGGCTTGGCAATCAGGCAAATCAACAAAGAAAATTTCATCAACCCGCCCTTTGCGTAACAACTCTGGTGGTAATTGGCTGATGTCATTAGCCGTCGCGAGTACAAACACGGGTTTGTTTTTTTCTTGCATCCAAGTTAAAAAAGTCCCCAATACTCTTGAAGTAGTGCCACCATCGGTGGCACCTGAGCTTTGTATGCCAGAGAGTCCTTTTTCAATTTCATCTATCCACAAAATACAGGGAGCCAGTGTTTCAGCAATGCCAAGTGCGCCACGGATATTTTGCTCAGACTGGCCGACAATACCGCCATAGATTTTGCCCATGTCCAAGCGTAATAACGGAAATTGCCACGCGTTGGAGGCGGCTTTGGCTGCCAAACTTTTACCCGTTCCAGGCACACCCAGTAGTAAAATACCGCGGGGCTGTTCCAATCCATATTCCCGTGCTGATTCTGAAAACGCGTTGCTACGACGGTTTAACCATTCTTTAAGTTTATCCAATCCACCCACATCCTCTAAGTTTTCTTGGGGATGGTGATATTCTAAATAACCACTTTTACGAATAACTTGCTCTTTTTCGGCCACGATTAACGGAATCTCACTTTCCGTCAGACGGCCATTTTCCACAATGGCTTTCGCAAAAGCCAGTTCGGCCTCCATAATGGTCAATCCCAGTGCCGCCTCTAATACCGGCAATGTCTGTTCGTACTGGCTATCCTCCAAATCAAACCGCCGACAAACAGACGCAAGAACCACTTTGAGTTCATCCACCGTTGGCAATGGCATTTCCATGAGTTGGACTTCTTTTTCCAGCTCCACCGGTAAATGACTCACCGGTTGCGCTAAAATGATAGCCCTATCAGTATATTTACGCAGCGCGATATTGCGAAGGCGGCGGATGATATGCGGTTGATTTTCAGTCAAATCCGGATGGAAGTCTTCCAAAATCAACAAACTGTTTTCAAAATATTCCTGTTCAAACTGTTCTAACACGCTTGAGGCCTCTCGGCTGCAGTCGGCCTCATCTTCCACAAACTCACCGTTTTCCCATTTTTTGATGCCCTCAATACGATTCCAACTAAACCAACTGCGTCCCAATTCATCGGCGGTTTTGTTAACAACACCATGAATTCTTTGCGTTTCATAGCTAATGATTTGGATGAGGGAAGCACCGGCTTTAAGATAATGCAAAAAATCTTGTTCAAATTTTATTTCCATTGTTTCGATAAATTTTCAACAGAGTTGGTAGAAATCCGATTTTATTGTCAAGAAATCCGATTTTTTTGAGCAATCGGATTTATCAATGATGCCGTCATTCATAGTTAAATCGACGCGGTTAAGCGTAAATCCGCCTTGAGCGGAATCGTAAACCAATCTTGACGCAAAAGGCGCGTTGAAAAAAATAATATCTCCAAGTTTTCAATCTCACCGGTATCGGGATTTAAACGAGTAACGACTTCATCATCTAATTCTTCTGACGCTTGTTCAGGATAGGGTGGCACTTTATCTATATACAAAATATCAGCCCCGCGATCATATTTAAAACTTAGAGCCGTTGCCATATTATGTCTCCTTTAGACATTCTTCTACTTAGGTGGGCCGTAATTATCCAAGGGTGAATATTAGGCACTGTGTCTGTTATAACACTGATGACAACATAATGACCTCTTCGTATTTCATCAAACCAACGAGAAAATAACAAAGCATTGTTGGCACGACGACTGCGACGCATCAGTAAAGGCTTTAACAATGTTTCCGCAAGATACTGTTTATATTGAGGCAGTAAATCAGGATGACGTTCAGTAATATGTTGTTCCCGTTCAAGCGTTAAAATGACTTCACGTTGTAAATAAGGACAAGGAAAAAGTGTAATAATAATATCATCTTTCTATAAATAAAACTCCTTGATTTTTTTTTTACTTGACTCGGATTCTCTGAAAAATAATCAGTAAGCAGTTATCAGTGAAAAATGTAAAGTCGTCCAAACTAACGTTTGGCAGGAGTCCAAACTACGTTGACTACGGTTCGCGTAGCGGAGGGTGGCTACGCGGTATTTGAGGGCCGAGGGCCATGAGTTGGAATACCTTGAGCCATTTTGCGTTTAGGCCCACAATTGACGGCCATCAGTCTATCGAGAAGGTTAGCGAAGCTAAACCCACCTTTTTTTCAAATGAATGGTGGGTTTCGTTCCTCTACCCCACCCGACGTTGGCTATCGTAACAACCAACCTGACGCATTGGAATACAGTTTGAACGTGTTTAAGTTTCGTTCAAGAGTGCCGAACGAAACTACATTTTTTGGATGAGTGTTGTGAATAGACGATCACAATGGGGTGCCGCTTGTCGTACTTTATCCACTTCTAACAAAGCTAATAATTTGGAAGCATGTTGTATTTTGTGATAATAGCCTTTTTTGGTATGGCGAGTAGCCGCTTTTAAGCTGGGTTCAAGCCGCTTTTTGTCAATTTTTTCCACCTCCTGATTTTTAGGAATGGCATTTTCTTGAAATCCTTGTCCGTAGAATTGTTTAAGTGTCTCAATGTCAGCAATTAACCAAGCTTCCATGGTTTGTACCATTAATTGACAGTGTTCTTCATCAATAGTGGGCAAATCCCAATTATCTCGATGCTTTAAATGTTGACAAGGGGTGGTGTTAACCGGTGCTTCAGCATCGACTAGCAGCACATTGAACACATTTGGATTCGATTTTAAAGCCGTTTTAAAATCTCTAAATGTGTTATTACGAGAACCACAAACGGTCATTTTCCACTTGAGTTTTTTCTGTCGTGCTATTTTAATTAAGTGGCTGAAAAAGTGGCTAAAGCCTTGATGTATTAACGCTTTAGTATTTCTACCATCACCACCGCCTTCAATAAACAGGTGAATTTCTTTTATCAGGGTTTGCCACCGATATGCCCCATACGCCAAAGATCGCCAATGGTATAATTTTCTAGCCAGTCAGAAAGTGGTTCGGCTTCAAGACGATGCAGATGGCTACTTTCATCATCACGTTCACAAATTAACACCGATTCTGGGGGCAGTGTCGAAATTAACGCATCCGAATGGGTTGTCACAATCAATTGGGTTCGATGCGAGGCTTCAATAAGCATGTCAGCAATGGTTCCCAAAATATCGGGATGAAGCCCGATTTCAGGTTCTTCAATGCACAGCAACGGCGGTGGTGTCGGATCAAGCAGCAAAGCCATTAAAAATAAATAATGCAGCGTGCCATCAGAGAGACGAGTGGCGGCAATGGGTTGGGTAAGCCCTTGTTCGCGGATAAACATTTGCACCGTACCCCCGATAATTTTTATACTCAATTCTTCTGCTTTTTGATAAAACTTTTTGAATTGCTCAATCACGGGTTGGTTACCCAGTTGGTATTGTAAGTCATTTAAAACAAGTCCCAAGTTACTGCCATCTTCTAGAAGAGGCGATTCAGGTAAGTCAGTTCGTTGCAGATGTCGAGGTTCTAAATCACGCCCGATATGCCAATTCCGATATAACCCAATCGCCGCTAATTGGTTACCGGTATATAGAATTTCTGGATATTTGTCGGGTTCTTTTCGTTGAGAAAAGATAGATTGATTGGGGTATTCTGGATAAAAATGGTGCGTTTTTTCCTCAGCCGCCGCTCTGATATGAGCGCCACGTTCATGATGATAATGATAACATTCTGGGCCATCTTCTGGGTATTTTAACCTCTCGTTCACTAGCAAAAATTTCTGCTCAGCCGCTGTAAAATGGAGATGATAGTGTAACGAGTGGGCTGGTTTTCCATTGGGATAATCTAAAATGGCTTCGATCTGAGCGATGGAAGTTTGTTTTTGTCCATTCCACAGAAATTCACTGGTTCCGCCTCCTTGACGAATGGGTACCATCACGTCGTTTGGTGTGGCTTTTAATAGCCCCAATGCTTCGATGAGATTAGATTTACCAGAACCATTAGGCCCAATTAACACATTTAAGGGTTGCAGTTCTATGTCTTCTGCTTGAGGCCCATAAGAGAGAAATTGTTGTAGTTTTAATTTTTTAATGAGTCTTTTGCCTTCCATTGTTTTATTCTATTCACTTTGAGGGTTAGGAACAGAGATCGCCAATTGCTTGAATGAATAACATGAGAGTACAACGGATGACGGGCCGATAAACTGATTTACCAACGGTTTTGCTCAGTTGAAAACGACTTAACTACATGAGAGTACAACGGATGACGTGGATAAACGGATTTAGCGCCTAAGTTTATAGTAGGTGCTTTTTTGCGTTTGTAGTAGGCGCTTTAGCGCCTTGCGTTTGTAGTAGGTGCTTTAGCGCCTTAGTTTGTAGGAGTTGTTTAGCGCCTTGCGTTTGTAGTAGGTGCTTTAGCGCCTAAGTTACAAACACTACTAAGGGAGTTGTGGCTAAATAAAATACCCATATAAAATTAAAAAAAACAAAGTTAAAAAACTTTTTTCTATATGGGTATATTATTTTCACGCTCCTCCCTTAATGGAATTTCACTTTCCGTCATACGGCCCTTCTCCACAATGGCTTTCTTTCGCAAAAGCCAATTTGGCCTCCATGACGGTTAATTCCAGTGCTGCTAATACCGGCAATGTCTGTTCGCACTGGCTCTCCTTTAAATGTGGGCGATAAATCGCCTACTACAAACGGGCCGTGTCTGTTCGTAGTAGGTAATTTATCACCTCTTTTTGAAATGTAGGCGATAAATCGCCTACTACAAACAAACGTGTCTGCCCTTCTGCGAACCGGTTCCAACCCAATGCCATTACTCTATTTATTGGCATCCATCGCGTTCAAGTAGGCAATAATGTCATCTGCTACTTGCTCTCGATTTGGGAGTTCGCTGCGCAGTACCATGCCGCTGGCTTTTGGAAATGCGGTAAGCGTGATGTCAATATCAAGGATCAAGTCCTTCATTCGCCGGTCGTTAGTCTTTTCTACTACCCCGTTTTCTATTAACTCACCCCCTATTTTTCCGCCATCCCCATTAACCTTGTGGCAAGCCATACAAAACTCCCGAGCCTCCAGAAATCCTTGCTTAACGTTCTCTGGACTGTCCTCGGGGGGTGCGGAGTTGGCGAACAGATCAGCAAAACTCGCTAACTTAAAGCCAACCTGTTGCCAAGGCCATCCATAAGAAACCGACGCTTTCAGTTCAGGAAAAGTGATGTTGTCCCAAACCAGCCAAAATGGCCCCAACTCCACATATCTTCCATCTTCAGCTTTCACCAGTATAAATTGTGGGCGATTGACATCTTCAAAAGCCACATAGCTGTCGTACTTGAGGTATCTATCAATCGGCAAGGAAGAGCGATAACCATCTAAAGCGACAGTCGCCATTTCTTCTCTGTTCCGCCAGTCTTCACCATAAAAAAAACACTTGAATTTTCTAAAGACAACCACAATAAAGGAACATGCGCCCTAGCGATGTGGTGTGGGCATTGACAGTGACAATTCCTCACATCCGTTCTGAATGACAAAAGCGCAATTTATGCCAGTGCGAAGTCTAATATACCACCGTTGATTGATAGTATCGATCATTATATACTATCACTGGGTATATTATTTTTTTGTAGTCCCTTACTTTGTAACTTGAACTATAGATTTTCAGAAAAAAAAGAATTTCGCAGCCAACAGCTAAAGCAGTTGTCTGAAAGCTCAAGTCTCCTAAAGGAGACTAACTAAATTAATTATCTGAATATCTATATAAGGAGGATGTTGAATGCGGGTACTTAACAATTTTATAAGGGGGGGAATTGTCTGTCTACTACCTCTTCTCCCTTTGGTGAGTTATGCCGGCAGTTCTGTACCGACGTATGATCCAGAAACTCGTGAACTGGTTGTGCCAAGAGCTTATGTGGGAGACGAAGAGTATAGTGCCGTTTTGCGTTTAGAGAAAACTGCAGATGGCGTGATGCGATTTGTGATTTACAAACTGGTTTACATGTCAACCTTGACCTTCAAGAATCGTGGTAAACCGGCTGGTAGCTTCACCTTGGCTGAATTGAAGAAAAATTTGGCACCGACTGATGTGTCAGTGATTGAGCCTCATTATAACAGTGAAATGACTTATCGGGGCTTTCCGACAAGAGAGTTGTTTGATCAGGTATATGGCCGCGAATGGCGTGACAGTGAAGAAGTGCTTTTTACCGCTTTGGATGGTTATCAACCTTCCATTCCGGTGAAAAAGTTCTTAGATCACACCAGTTACCTGACCTATCAAGCACCCGGCTATCCTGATTTTCAGATCATCAAGATTTTTACAAACAGAACCGGTCCTGGCACTGGTGAGGTGGCCAATTTGGGGCCTTTCTACTTGGTTTGGGAGAACATTGAAGATAAGGATGCGCCCACTGGAGAAGACTTTCCTTATCAAGTGGTGTCAATGGATTTGATTACTTTTGCAGAACGTTTTCCTAAGGTGGCACCACCACAAAATAGTGGTGAAGATGTCAAACGGGGATTTTTGCAATTTCGTCAACATTGCATGGTTTGCCACATGATTAATGGCGAAGGAGGCACACGCGGTGCTGATTTAACTCATGTGACTAAAAAAATCTCAGATGATGAAGAACTCAGAGAGTGGATTATATATTCACGAGATGAGGTTATGCCGCCTTTGGAACCTGAGCTTGCCTCCGGTGAAGATGTCAATGTGGTAACAGATGAGATTATTGCTTACTTGAAGGCCATGGCACAATAATAAAGTGTCAGCGTCAAATTAGTCTAATTCTGAAGTAGGGTGGATGAGTGCATCCACCCTATTTTTTGCCAAAAATTTAGTCAAACGACTATTTGGAGTCCAAGATTTATCTTGGGCGAGGCCAAACTTGGACTCCTTGTGTATTGCTCTCAGGCGTGCCATTAGGGTTAAATCTACGGTATGATTTGAACCCGCCCATCTTTAACCGCGCCGGTACTCTCATCTACAGCACCTTGTTCCTTGATATAGGCAATGATTTCATTACGATAAACAAGGCCGGTGTCATTCATGGGTAGAGTGGTCAGATCAAACCCGATCACCCCATCGGGTAAACCAGCGCCGACTTTTTCGCCATTCCAACCTTCTGCACCTCGCAAGACAATGTAGTCACCAAAAGCCACATTGAAGGTGTCATCCAATTGCTCATCAATGGGTTTACCATTCAACGTAATGTCTTGGGCAATGGCAGTGGTGGCATCAGTGTTTAACTTGATGGTGTAGCGCAGTTCCTTAGAAAAATTTAGGAAACCGCGTGAGACAAAGCCAGCCAGATTGAGTGCGTTGTCACCTTCCAACTCTTCTGGACGTGCAATGCGTTGTGCATTGCTCACCACCATTGCTTTTATTTGGGCGCCCGTCATTTGTGTCACCACAATCATGTCCGCATAAGGCATCACGCCATACCAATCATTAAAGGTGAGATCAGAATTTGGCTCTACCCCACCACTGACACCAGAGGCATTAAATATCGCGATGTCCACCTGCTGACTTTGGCCGTCTTTTTCAGGAAAATCAACGCTTTGCGCCACAATCGCGTCATTCATAAAATTGGCAATGACCGTTTCGCCGACGTAACGATCAGCAATGTTTTTTTCAGTAGAGAGTTCTCCTGAACTGCCCACCGTACCAATGACTTCTTGCAATTTATCATCTAACAGGGCATACAGCGGTGCCATGACGGTGCTTTCAAATTCCATGTCGATATCATCGTCATGTTCGTAGTTGCCGTAGTCGGGATCATCGGTGCCGACTCTATCATCGCGCTTTTTCAACGGAATAAGACGGGCTGTCAGGTGTGAACGCAAGCCTTCCTCCGTTTGCAGCAGGGAGTAAACCGCCTCACCCAAGTGGCTACCCTTGGCACCGGCTTCTAAAATAGGCACCGACTTATCAACAACGTTCAGCCCTTCCGTATTGATCGGAAGATGCAAATGTCCACCGATAACGACAATCGGCGTTGTGGTCATTTTCGCAGCCGCTTCAGCAATTTGTACGTCGCCAATCTCAAGCTCATGTCGAACTTGCGTGTAGGTTTCTCCGTTGTAACCCACATGAGTTAGGAGAATAATAACATCGGCCAGTTTATCAACAAAAGACAAGGTGTTTTCTAAGCTGGTTAGCAGATCGCCCGCCTCTAGCTGCGGATCGTCTTTCTGTCTGAGGAGCGTTTCCTGCTTGGTAGTTAACCCAATGATGCCGACTCGCAAGCCTTTTGCCACCCCAATAATAGCGGGATGATAATGCTCAAAAGTCAAATTTTTTGATCCATACAAATTGGCGGAGAGAACCGGAAATGTCGCGTCCTGTTTAATGGCCTTTGCGAACAGGGCCGTTCCCCGATCTAACTCATGATTACCAATAACAGCCGCATCTAGGCCCACAGCCGAATAGGCTGTGTAAGCGGGATCAGTTTGAAAGCTGTCCACATCGAAGCCCAACAATTCATCAAATGGGTTGCCAATGTGATCATCGCCGCCGGAGAGAAACAGCACGATTTCGTTCTCCACGGCATCCGCTCTGGCTTTCTTGACAATTTTCACCATTTGGGAGAAACGGTGTGTATCGCCTTTCTTACTATGCACACTCCTTAACTCGTTGTGCAGATCGTTAAAGTGGAAAATGCGTAGGGTGACTTCGTCACCTTCTTCAAGCAGCGCTTGAGGAGGAATGACATCTTTACCCATCTGAAAATCCTGAAACTCGTCGGGGGCAAAATTAGCAAAGTCGCCTTCAAAGGTGTAAAGCGATTCAAAGCCACCGTTGGGATTGGGTGTTCCCTGTTTAAGGGTGACAACATTGTCGGTGTCTACCGGTTCATGGAAGTCATATTGCCAATAAAACTTATCAGTCTCAGTCGGATAATAAGCAAGCCCCGCAACATGTTTGGCGCTGCCTTTGACGCCTTCGACGGGTATAACAAGATAAAGCCCCTCACCCAACGTGGCACATGAACTCGGTGTCCACTGACAGGTACTGAAGCCAGAACTCGCCAATTTCCAGTAGCGCCCAGGCTCAGCGCCCTCTGGAAAGCTCGGCTCAAGTTCAAGACTCAGTGGCAACCCTCCAGTCATGACACACGGTATTGTTGCTTTCCCCGTTGTTGAGTCAAACTCAGCAACGTCACATAACTGGGCTTGGACTGACGCTGTTCCAATAGACAACAGCATTGCTGTTGCTATGGTGAATAGATAGTTTGGTATTTTCATAAAATATCCTGCTTTTTATAAAAGACTCTATAATATAATGTCAGTTCGACTTTTCAATCAGTTATCTCAATTTGATATTAATCAATGGGTTGAAAATAATTGATTGATTAAAAAACTTTTTTTTTGACTATTAAACCCTTAACATTCATACGTCAATAACCGGAAAATTGTGGGCCATAGACTGAAATGAGCGAGTAAAGCTTGTTGGTTTTTTTTAACTGATTGATAATGAAGTCATTATCAATAACTCGTTGATAGAATTAATAATTCTATAGATTTTAAGATAATTATTTAGTCCCCTTTAGGGGACTTTCGCTTTCAGACAACTGCTTTAGCTGTTGGCTGTTTTGAAATTATTTTTATTAAAATCTATATAACTCACTGATATTTAAAGTCGAACTCACGTTAATAAATAGGTATTATGACAGATTTATAATAATTTATGCAAATAGTTGCTGACGAAAATATTCCTTTTGTCCGTGAGGCCTTTGCCAATTTAGGCGAAGTCCGCACGGTTGTCGGGCGGCATTTAAGTCGCGCCGATTTGGGCGAGGCAGAAGTGCTATTAGTGCGCTCTGTGACTCAAGTTAATGAAAAATTGTTGGCTGGGAGTGCCGTGCATTTTGTTGGTACGGCAACCATTGGTTTAGATCATATTGATTTGGATTATTTACAACAACAAAACATTGGTTTTGCCAGCGCACAGGGGTGTAATGCCACCGCCGTGGCAGAATATGTTATCAGTGCCTTGTTGATAGTCGCGCAACGCCAAGGCTTTCAATTAAGCGATAAAACGGTGGGCATTATTGGTTGTGGCAATGCTGGCTCTAGGGTGCTGAATAAATTAAAGGCGTTAGGGGTGAACTGCATTATCCATGATCCACCTAAAATTCTCTCTAGCCTCCCTTTTCCAAACGGGGAGGACGAAATCCCGTCCAGTTCCGGCCTTTTTCAAAGGCGGATTAGAGGAGATTTGTATGTCGATTTAGAGACGGTACTCTCAGCCGATATTATCACACTACATGTGCCGCTAGAAAAAACCGGGCGCTATCCGACTTATCATTTAGTCAATGCCGACTTTCTCGCCAAGTTACGAGACGATGTCATATTAATAAACACGTCACGCGGTGCGGTGGTGGATGAAGCGGTTTTTTTGGAAAGGCTGGCGGCTCGCCCGACGATGACAGTTGTACTAGATGTGTGGAACAATGAACCGCACATTAATTTGTCCCTGTTACAACGCGTAGCAACGGGCACACCACATATTGCCGGCTACAGTTTAGATGGCAAAATGCGAGGCACACAAATGTTGTATGCCGCGGTATGTGACTATTTTAAACGTGCCCTGACTTGGCAAACCCAGAGTTGTTTGCCCACCCCGCCACTGACACGCTTATCATTTTCCAAAACGGTTGATGATGACGTTGCTATACACACAGCAGTGATGGCTTGCTATGATGTGCGCCGCGATGATGCCGTTTTGCGTCGGGTGAGCCAAGCGACTCATCCGGGCGCGTATTTTGATAATTTAAGAAAAAATTATCCGGTGCGGCGCGAATTCAGTTGCGTTGAGATTGAACTCCCAACGGAAAAAATGACATTGGCGGCACGGCTGCGGGGGCTGGGGTTTCAAGTGTGTACTGAATGAAAAATGAAAAATGAAAAATGAAAAATGATTCAATTAATGATAACCCCACCCTCTGGTTTTTTAGCCCCAACGGGGCGACATTAATATAGCCTGGGGCATCGCCCCAGGTGGGCGACATTAATATAGCCTGGGGCATCGCCCCAGGTGGGCGACATTAATATAGCCTGGGGCATCGCCCCAGGTGGGCGACATTAATATAGCCTGGGGCATCGCCCCAGGGGCACTGGTTTCCAGCCCAAACGGGGCATTAAATTGTTATTTAAAACAATCGTTTAGTGATTCTAAAATCATGACACGAACAAATTATAACCCCCGTAAATTTTCTAACAATCGCCTGTTTTATCTTAGTAAAATACGTCATTATTAGAGCTAATCAATAAAATGCCGTATTTTAACTAAAATACGGCTAAAATACGCCCTGAACGACCTTCTGAAAGGCCGCGTGTTTTGGTTTTAACCACATAAAAATTACGGTTTACTATTATAACGACTACACTTTAAAATAATAATAGAGGGCCTGTTCTTTAAAAATGTGTTAATTATCGCTGATAAAACAGTCGTTTATATTTGACGAGTACACAAAAAAAATTTCAGACCTGTTGTCTCCTTTGTAACGGAGACCACCCCCAAAATTATATAAATATTATCGTGAGTATTGCGTATTAATGGCTACCGTCTCTGATTATGACTAATCATCCAGTTGGATAGACAGATAGGTAGCGGTACTGTGCCGTTTATATTTTTAGCTTTACCCCAAGAAATTGTGTGCAAAACCTCCAAGATTCAAGTAGGCGCTTTTATGAAAATTCATTTTTACAAAAAAACTCATCAATCCGGCAGAGAAGCCTGGGCGACATTAATATAGCCTGGGGCATCGCCCCAATGCCATTAAGTTAATCACCCAAAAGGGGTTTGCGCGTGGGATTGCCCCTACAAACCGTCATGTCGTGTAGGGGCAATCCTTTATGGTTGCCCTCACCCAAAAGCGGTACGATATGGCATTGGGGGCATCGCCCCAGGTGATGCCCCAGGTGGGAGTTACTTCAAAGCCTCACACACACGCTTCAACACGGCATTGGTTTCTTCAGCAATTGGAGTGACTTCGGCATTTTGTGTAAGTCCAAACACGGTTGCCGTATCCATGAAAACCACGGTAGTCGTTCCATCGGATTCTTCACGCACTAGCACGTTGCATGGCAACAGTACTCCAATATCGGGCTCTTGACTAATCAAGCGATTAGCGAAAGAAGGACCACAGGCATGTAAAATCCGATAGTGAGGCATGTCTACATCAAGCTTCTTTTTGAGAACGGCATCCACGTTGATCTCGTTCAAAATACCAAGTTTCTCTTTTTGCAACGCCTCGGTTACCCGTTTGATAGCGGTATCAAAATCGTCTTTCAATTTAACGCTAAAATAATACATAGATAAAACCTCTCCTATTTTTCAGTGATCAATGATAAGTTTAAGTGTTCAGTATTTTACCCAAAATACCGAACTTCTGTTTCGGCAACGTCTCTGTTACCCGTTTGACAGCGGTATCCTGTTCAGTGATCTGTTATCAGTTATCACTTATCAGTGCTCTGTATTTCACCCAAAATACCGAACTACTTTTGAAAAATTCGATGTCTTTGAGACATCGGATTTTTAGCTTGTAAGAATACCGGGGCAAACCTTCAAGTAAGGCATACTCGGAAGTTTTCAACCCAAAAAAAATAAAACTCCTTTTCTCGCCAACTCCCGACGATAGGAGGACTCTTGAGAAATCTGTTGCCACCAATACTCACTAAGTCGAAATGACAAACGCAAATTATGTCAAGTATAAATTAGCAAGACTCCTGATAACTGATAACTGATAACTGATAACTGATGATTACCCAATACCAAACCCTTCTGGACAGTTAGCCTCGCTTGCGGCCGTGCATTGAACATCAGTAACATGCGCCAACGGTGGGCCTTCGTGCAGCCAAGCACATAACTTGTTTACGGCACTGGGTTCGCCATCGGCGAGAACTTCAACACGCCCATCCGCCAAATTACGCGCCCATCCCGATACGCCCAAACGTTGAGCCTGTTGACGAGTATAATAGCGAAAAGCCACACCTTGAACACGTCCACTGACAAAGCAACGCTGACAGATTTTGTTAGCCATTTGATTTACCTATATTTACCTTATCTGCAACTTTTTAATCAAGATAACAAAAATTGTTTTTCAGGTAAATATTTTTGGAGTTAAAAACCTCACTCAGGAAAGCAAACTTCGTTCAGAGCGGAGCGAGATCAATCTCGGAGGTTTGCCTGGTGGATTTTTCTGAACAACTGTACTATTAATAAATAGACTTGTCCCTTAATATTAAAAATGGTTTTATGGCCCTCAAACCAGTGCCAATAGCCATACAAAAATCATGGTCAAAATGTCCGCGGCAAAGTTTGAATATAAAAAATGGTTTTATGGCCCCCAAACCAATGCCAATAGCCATACAAAAATCATGGTCAAAATGTCCGCGGCAAAGTCTGAATATTAAAAATGGTTTTATGGCCCCCAAACCAATGCCAATAGCCATACAAAAATCATGGTCAAAATGTCCGCGGCAAAGTTTGAATATAAAAAATGGTTTTATGGCCCCCAAACCAGTGCCAATAGCCATACAAAAATCAGGGTCAAAATGTCCGCGGCAAAGTCTGAATATTAAAAATGGTTTTATGGCCCTCAAACCAGTGCCAATAGCCATACAAAAATCAGGGTCAAAATGTCCGCGGCAAAGTTTGAATATAAAATAGGGTTTTATGGCCCCCAAACCAGTGCCAATAGCCATACAAATTTTCATTTTTCATTTTTCATTTACCAAAGTCACTATGATTAAGAAAAGGTTAGATATTTTATCAATATATAGTGAGCTTATCCTATACAAGACTTACGCCGATCTAAGGGCCGAAACTGAGCGTACCTATTTAGGTTTCTTGTGGTGGATTTTTGAGCCTATTATGTATATGTCTGTTTTTTATATTATTTTTGGTTTATTGCTGGCGCGTGGAACCAAGGATTTTGTGCCGTTTTTATTGGTAGGACTCACCGCTTGGCAATGGTTTAAGTCTTGTTTGTCACATGGTGCTGAGACGATTTTGGGCTCGCATCACTTGATGCAGCAAGTCTATTTACCTAAAGTTATCTTTCCCATTGTTTTAATTCTCACCGATACCGTCAAATTTATTTTTATATTTGCCCTGTTGCTGATTTTTTTATGGAGCTACGGCTACGGCGTCGGATTGCCTTACTTGGCTTTGCCAATTGTGTTAATCGTGCAAATGTTATTCACAACAACATTCACTTTCTTATTGGCAGCCATTGTACCTTTTGTGCCAGACTTACGCTTTGTCGTCGAAAATTTATTGACGGCCATCTTTTTTATGTCAGGGATATTTTTAGCAGCCGACGCGGTGCCGGAAGCTTACCAAAGTTTGTACTATTTGAACCCGATGGTGAGCATTATTGAAAGTTATCGCAATATTTTAATGTATAACACATTGCCTGATTGGTCAGCACTACTTATCATTGGTGGATTCTCACTCGTTGGAATTTTGCTCACTGTCCGATTAATTGCACACTTTGAATATATCTATCCCAAGGTTATGCGATGAACTCTGAACAACACTTGCCCGTTTTATCACTGCGTCATGTCGGTATCTACTATAAGCGTAAAAGAGGCGTTTTTGGTGAACCCTTTTGGGCACTCAAAGATGTCTCGTTTGATTTATACCAAGGTGAAACCTTGGGCATTATTGGCCGTAATGGGGTAGGCAAAAGTACCTTATTACGCCTGATGGCTGGTATTATCAAACCCAATAAAGGGACTTTTACCAATAAAGGCTACCAAGCTTCGCTACTCTCCTTACAATTAGGCTTTATTTACTATTTAACGGGGCGCGAAAATGCGATCCTAAGTGGCATGTTCATGGGGCTACGAAAAAAAGAAGTCAAAGCCAAAATGGATGCCATTATTAAGTTTTCAGAATTGGGCGAATTTATCGATCAGCCGATTGCAACTTACTCATCCGGCATGGCAGCCCGCTTAGGTTTTTCGGTCGCTTTTCAGGTTGATCCCGACATTTTACTGATTGATGAAGTCTTGGGCGTGGGAGATGCCGAGTTTAGCCAAAAATCGGCTCGACTGATGCAAGAAAAAATTCGCTCCAACAAAACCATCGTTTTCGTATCGCACCATGCGACTCTCATTCAACAACTCTGTAACCGTGTTGTATGGATAGAAGACGGTGTCAGCAAAGCCGAAGGAGACACAGCGAGCGTACTTAAAGAATATCATCAATTTTTGCACTTGATTTAACTTGGAGTCCAAAGCTTGCTGCTTTGGACTTAACCTCAATTTTATTACAAGTCCAAACCTAAAGGTTTGGACTCCAAATATAAAGACAATAATTCGTTTATCCGCGTAATTCGTTGTACTAGACTAGACTAGACTAGACAAACTTTTAAATCAGTTCGCCTCGCAACGAAATCGACAATAATTCGTTTATCCGCGTAATTCGTTGTACTAGACTAGACTAGACTAGACAAACTTTTAAATCAGTTCGCCTCGCAACGAATTCGGTAACGCTTCAGTTATCTTTACTTCTACAAATTGTCCTATCAGAGCCAGTTCGCCGGCAAAATTGACTACTCGATTATTTTCGGTGCGCCCGGCCATTTTTTGAGGATTTTTACGCGATGGGTGTTCGACTAAAATCCGTTGCATAGTGCCTACCATTGAGTGGCTTATGGCGTGAGCCATTTCGGTGAGGCGGGCTTGCAGTTGGGCGAGACGTTGTTTTTTGAGAGTTAGCGGTACTTCGTCGGGCATACTCGCGGCTGGGGTGCCGGGGCGTGGGCTATAAACAAAGCTAAAGGAGTGATCAAAGCCAACGTCTTCAATCAATTGCATAGTTGCCTGAAAATCGGCCTCAGTTTCGCCGGGGAAGCCGATAATAAAGTCAGAAGATAAGCTTAAATCGGGCCGCACTTGTCGCAAACGGCGGACTTTTTGTTTATATTCTAACGCCGTATGTCCTCGTTTCATCAAACTTAAAATCCGATCTGAGCCGCTTTGCACCGGCAAATGCAAATGACTCACCAATTTGGGCACTTCTGCATAGACTTGAATCAAGTTGTCGGACAATTCCAATGGGTGAGATGTGGTATAACGAATTCGTTCTATGCTGTCAATAGCGGCAATATAGTTAATTAATAAGGCCAAATCGGCTATTTCATCATATGCCATCTGTCCTCGATAGCCATTAACATTTTGCCCTAGTAGCGTCACTTCGCGCACACCTTGTTCGGCCAACAGGGCAACTTCCGCAATAACATCATCAAACGGCCGACTGACTTCTTCGCCGCGGGTGTAGGGCACGACGCAAAAAGCGCAATAGTGGCTGCATCCTTCCATGATAGATACAAAGGCCGTCGGCCCCTCGGCACGCGGTTGTGGCAAGCAATCAAACTTTTCGTTTTCTGGAAAAGATATATCAATCATGGGCTTACGAGCATTTTGCACTTCTGTGAGCATAGCTGGCAAGCGGTGCAGCGTTTGCGGCCCAAAGACTAAATCGACATAAGGTACCCGTTGACGAATGGCCTCGCCTTCTTGGCTGGCGACACAACCGCCTACGCCAATGACAACCTCAGGCCGTTTTTCTTTCAACGGCCGCCACGTACCTAAGAGAGAAAAGACTTTTTCTTGGGGCTTCTCGCGGACAGAGCAGGTGTTGAGCAATAAGACATCAGCTTGTGTTGGATCATCCGTCAATTCTAGCCCGTGAGAAACTTTTAGGGCATATGCCATGCGGGATGAATCATACTCATTCATCTGGCAGCCAAAGGTTTTAATATAAAGTTTGCGTTCCATTTTCTATTATCAGTTATTTCAGTTATCAGGATTTATCAAGTACTTGTGCTGAACAACAATTACACCAATCAATTTAAGGCGATAAATCGCCTACTACAAACACTCAAACACTACAAACGATTCACAAAGTATGATTTATAAGATAAACTATTCGTTACCAATCTTAATCAACAGGAGCATTACATGCAGCCAGAACTCGTGGAAAAGGTGAAAAACAATCCAAAATACCATGAGCTTGTCTCAAAAAGAAGCCGCTTTGCTTGGATATTATCGATCATCATGTTGGTGATCTACTATGCTTTTATCTTGGTTATCGCATTTTCGCCCCAATCGCTTGCGGTTAAAGTGAGCGAAAGCTCTGTTATCACGGTGGGCATTCCCATTGGGCTATTAATCATTATCAGTGCGTTTGTGCTAACCAGTATTTACGTTTGGCGTGCCAATACTGAGTTTGATAATCTCACCAACCAAATCAAGGAGGAGTTGAAGTGACCAAAAATTTTCTACGGTGGGGTGCGTTTGCCATCATTTTGGCGGCCACGGGTGTATTTGCGGCCGGCGGCGCTATTGATGGGGTGGTTGAAAAACAACCCTTAAACATCGCCGCCATTGTGATGTTTTTTCTGTTCGTGGCGGCCACGCTTGGTATTACTTACTGGGCCGCGCAGCGGACTAAAACCGCCAAAGATTTCTATACGGCCGGCGGTGGCATTACCGGCTTGCAAAATGGCTTGGCAATTTCGGGCGACTACATGTCGGCCGCCTCATTTTTGGGCATTTCAGCCTTGGTGTACAAAAGCGGCTATGACGGCTTAATTTATTCCATAGGTTTTCTAGTCGGTTGGCCGGTGATTTTATTTCTCATTGCAGAACGACTCAGAAATCTCGGCAAATACACTTTTGCCGACGTGGCTTCCTATCGTTTAGCACAAACGCCCATCAGAACGTTATCCGCCCTTGGCGCATTGGCAACGGTTATTTTGTACTTGATTGCCCAAATGGTGGGCGCGGGGCAATTAATCCAATTGTTATTTGGCCTCCCTTACTGGGCGGCGGTAGTCATTGTAGGGTTTTTGATGGTTTTATACGTCACCTTCGGTGGCATGTTGGCAACCACTTGGGTGCAAATCATCAAAGCCATTTTACTGCTTTCCGGGGCCACTTTTATTGCTTTAGGGGCCTTGTATTACTTCGACTTTAGCTTTGAAAAAATGTTCACAGAAGCCATTAATACTTCAAGAGAAGGCCGGCCGGGCACGTTGTCAGGAGAAGCCATTATGGCCCCCGGTGGCTTAGTGAACAATTGGTTTGATGCGATTTCTCTGGGTATCGCCCTGATGCTTGGCACGGCCGGTTTGCCGCATATTTTGATGCGCTTTTTCACCGTAGCAGATGCCAAAGAGGCCAGAAAATCCGTGCTTTATGCCACGGGTTTTATTGGCTATTTTTATATCCTGACTTTTATTATTGGATTTGGCGCTATCGTGTTAATTTCTCAAGAGCCTCAATATCTGACGGACAAAGGCGAATTAATCGGCGGTAATATGGCGGCGATCCATTTATCTCACGCGGTGGGTGGCAACATCTTTTTAGGCTTTATTTCGGCTGTGGCATTTGCCACCATTTTAGCGGTGGTTTCAGGACTGACTTTGGCCGGTGCCTCGGCCGTCTCACACGATCTCTATGCCAGTGTGATCAAACGCGGGCAAGTCAATGAAGCCCAAGAAATGAAAATCTCCAAAATTGCAACCGTTATTTTAGGCATGATCGCCATTGGCTTAGGCATTGCCTTTGAAAAACAAAACATTGCGTTTATGGTTGGATTAGCCTTTGCCATTGCCGCCAGTGCCAACTTCCCGGTACTGTTCTTATCCATGTTTTGGTCAAAGTTAACGACTCGCGGCGCATTCATTGGCGGATTTCTCGGCCTAACAACGGCCGTGGTACTCGTCGTGATTGGGCCTACCGTTTGGGTAGCCCAACTTGGCAATGACGAACCCATTTTCGGTTCCAAGTATCCGGCATTGATTTCAGTAACCGTTGCTTTTGTCGGCATTTGGTTTTTCTCAATAATTGACAACAGCAAACGCGCACAAAAAGATCGGGCCGCCTATGAAGCACAAGATGTGCGCAGTCAAACCGGTATTGGTGCCGAAGGGGCCGTGATGCACTAAAATTAATGATTAATGATTAATGATTAATGATTAATTATTAATTATTATCCATTATCCAGGGGCGTTGCCCCTGGCTTTAATCGTTAATAGTTCAGTTTAAGTTCAAGTTTAAGTTTAAGTTTAAGTTTGTAGTAGGCGATTTATCGCCTAAAACCGTTAAGAGTCCAGTTTAAGTTTAAGTATGTAGTAAGCAATTTATCGCCTAAAACCGTTAAGAGTTTAGTTTGTAATAAGCTTGTAATCGCCTCAAACCATTAAGAGTTCAGTTTAAGTTTATAGTAAGCAATTTATCGCCTAAAACCGTTAATAATTCAGTTTAAGTTTAAGTTTAAGTTTAAGTTTAAGTTTGTAGTAGGCGATTTATCGCCTCAAACCGTTAAGAGTTTAAAATAAAATCCCTTATTATATACAATCCTTGTGGTTATAAATGTCTTACGCTCGCAATAAATTTGGGGCCATCAAGTCAGATTTCAGAAAAATGTTTCAGGCGATAAATCGCCTACTACAAACACTACAAACACTATCTACTAACGGCAAACTTGGTACTCGAAACTTTTAACCGTTTCAGGCGATAAATCGCCTACTACAAACACTACAAACACTATCTATCTACTAACGGCAAACTAGATACTCGAAACTTTTTACCGTTTCAGGCGATAAATCGCCTACTACAAACACTACAAACACTATCTATCTATTAACGGCAAACTAGATACTCGAAACTTTTTACCGTTTCAGGCGATAAATCGCCTACTACAAACACTACAAACACTATCTATCTACTAACGGCAAACTAGATACTGGAAACTTTTAACCGTTTCAGGCGATAAGTTATGAAAGGTTTCTCAAACCTTCTTGAGTCTAATAATCAAATAGCAAACTTTAGTTTGGCTGGAGTCCAAACTTGAGTTTGGAAGGCTAAATCTACTGTATAGCATATTTTTTATAATCAATGAGTTAAATAAATAAATTGTCTGCGGAAAATTTTGAATCTTAAAAAATGGACGTCCAAGATAAATCTTGGACTCCGGACGAAATGTCATATGGCACATATTGAAGCTCTTCATATTAAAAATTATCGTTCACTTAAAAATGTGAATCTAGGCGCTACTTCGTTTGACGCTGAGCGTCGGGGAATGCGTTCCCAACAACCCTTACCTAAACTCATCACGATTGTTGGTCCTAATGGTTGTGGTAAGTCTACTTTTATGGATGTTTTTGAATTTATCCATGATTGTCTGGCTTTTAGTGTTGAGCAGGCTTGTGAGAAGCCGCATCGTGGCAGTTTTGAGCGAGTGCGTACCCGAGGGCAGCAAGGGCATATAGGCTTTGAGATTGTTTATCGAATCGATGCCACGCCGACGACTTATTTGTTGGAAATTGATAACGATCAGAGTGGTAAGCCCGTCGTTGTTCAAGAAAGCTTGGTTGAAAATGATCCAAATGAACAAGCCGGTGCTGTGGTTTTTCAATTGGATAACCGCAAAGGTTATGTTTTGCCGGTTCAAACCGGTGATGAGGCCTGTTATGCCCCGATTCAGGTGAAGTTGGATGATCCGGGGCGTTTGGGTATTTCTATCCTGGGTAATTTGGCAGAACGTCCGTCTATTGTTGCGTTTCGGAAATTTTTAGAAAGTTGGTATCTTTGTTATTTGGTACCGGATTTGGCGCGTGGACTTCCAAGGGCCAGCGCACAGAAACATTTAAATCGTCGTGGTGATAATCTGGCGAATTATATGCTGTTTATGCAGCGCCAATATCCTGAACGCTTTCAGGCCGTGTTGCGAGAAATCACGACTAAAATTCCAGGCATAGAAAAAATAACGGTTAAACAAACCGAAGATGGTCGTTTGTTGCTGCAATTTAATGATCGGGGTTATATTGATCCGTTTTATGCTCAAGAAGTGTCGGATGGTACGTTAAAGTTGTTTGCTTATTTGCTGCTGCTACAGGATCCTGAGCCACCGGCCTTTATAGGCATTGAAGAGCCTGAGAATGGCTTACATCATCAATTACTTGAGCCGCTGGCCGCGGAAATAAAGGAAGTTACTCAACGCCCGAATGGCCCACAAATTGTCTTGACGACGCATTCGCCTTATTTAATAGATGCTTTGCAGCCCAAAGATGTCTGGATCATGGAAAAAGATGAGCATGGATTTAGCAGCATTCAATGTGCGGCTGAGATTCCAACTATTAATGAGTTGCATGCCGAAGGGTTGCCGTTGGGCAGCTTATGGTATAGCAACCACTTTGGGCGGGGTAATCCATAATGCGAATATCGATATAAAAATGAAAAATGTCAAATGAACAAAGAGTTATAAAATCACTTTCAATCGAGACGTTTTTATAAATCATTGATTTCATAATATTTAATTCAACCCTTAATTCGCATCCATAATGTTTTTGGAAATTTTGGTGGAAGGTGGTGCCGATGTGCCGACAGTTAGGGATATTCTGCTGGTTGAAAGTACACCTTTTCGCATACACCCTCACCAGGGTAAGGGCAAATTACCTCACAAACCATTTGCACCACCTGATCCCAAACGACGTGGACGACTTGATCAACTACCCGCCAAATTGCGCGGATATGTTAATTTGCCGCCAGATTATTATGTGATCGTACTTGTTGATGCCGACAATGATGATTGTAAGGTTTTAAAACAAGAGTTGCTCAACCTTTATCAAACCCTTGGTGAGAATAAACGCCCAACTTGTGTGCTATTTCGTATTGCGGTGGAAGAAACAGAATCGTGGTTTATTGCTGATAAAAATGCCATTAGGGCCGCTTTCCCGCATGCGAATTTAAAAAAGTTACCCAAGAAAAAACCACCTGATAGTATTGTAGGTGCTTGGGAAAAATTAGCCGATGCATTGGGAAAAAATCCCACCGATTGCAATGGTAAAGATAAATTTGATTGGGCGACGGCGATTAGTCCTTATTTGGATTTAGAACAACCGCAATCGCCTAGTTTAAAGGCTTTTGTTGACGGAATTGCGCGGATTGTGGCTAACAATCGAAAAGAATTATTTAATCATTAATCATTAATCATTAATCATTAATCATTAATCATTAATTCCAGATTCCTGGGGCGATCTGAAGGCTTTAATAACACGCCCCTTTGGGGCTAATATTTATTTAATCATTAATCATTAATCATTAATCATTAATCATTAATCATTAATCATTAATCATTAATCATTAATTGCCAAGCCCCAACGGGGCGACATTAATAAAGCCAGTGTACCTACCTGGCTTCGGGCGACATTAATAAAGCCAGTGTACCTACCTGGCTACCTCAATGCCATTAAGTTAAGAAATAAACGAGAAAGAGCCTTTGGTAAAGCCGTTGTCTCAAAGCTAAAGTCCCCTAAAGGGGACTGGTAAATTCAGGATTTTTTCATAAGCACACGATATGGCATTGAGTCTTCAGTGCCCTTTAGGGCACTTCAGCTATTAGACGACGGCTTTACCAAAGGCGGGGGAATTATTTCTTTCTAATTCCTTAACTTAATGGCATTGCCCTGGCTACCTGGCTTTGGGCTAGGTCGTTTTGCATTTTAAAATGAAACGGTGTATTATGTCGCGCCGTTAAACATATTAGCAAGAATCGGCCAACTAAAGTTAGCCGACTCCTATATTCTGGCAATCTCGCCGATTGAGACATCACTTGTTTTATCCACTCCCACACGTTCCCGCAGTTAACATTTGGGGAGGAGTCCAAGATTTATCTTGGACGTCTAAGATTCATTTTGGACATTAATTATTAATTTCAGGTAGTTACACTGGCTTTAATAATACGCCCCTTTCTTGCTCATAATTAATCATTAATCATTAATCATTAATCATTAAACATTAATTGCCAAGCCCCAACGGGGCGACATTAATAAAGCCAGTGTACCTACCTGGCTACCTAGCTTCGGGCTTTGGGCTAGCTAGGTTTGCATTTTAAAATTAAACTCTGTATTATGTCGCGCCGTTAAACATATTAGCAAGAATCGGCCAACTAAAGTTAGCCGACTCCTATATTCTGGCAATCTCGCCGATTGAGACGTCACTTGTTTTATCCACTCCCACACGTTCCCGCAGTTGACGGGCAGTATGGCAAAGTCGCTAATTGAAACAATTGAAACGAGTATGGCAATGTCGCCAATTCTTTTAATGTTGTGTGTAGCCATAAGCTGATAAAAGTACAACGGATTACTGGGGTAAACGAATTAAGCCTTCAAGTCCTCAAGTGGATTATTCGTTTATCCACGTCATTCGTTGTACTTTTTTTTTGCATCCTTGTACTCAAGAGTCCAAACTCCTATTTTCGGATAACTGAAAAAAATGAGCGTACTAGAACACTTTATTTCTGGCATTCCGCCATTTGACAGATTGCGAAAGCATGAACTTGAAGCCGTTGCCGATGCCATGGATATTGCCTACTTCAAAAAAGGCGAGTTATTGATTCGACATGCAACCTCCCCAAACGCGCTTTATATTATTATCAAAGGCATCGTGCAAGAAAGCTATGATGATGAAATGGTATCTGTGTACGTTTCCCAAGACTCATTTGATGCCATATCATTATTGGAAAATAACAGCAAAAATGATTTTACGGTACAAGAAGAATTGATTTGCTATCTCCTGCCCAAAGACACCTTTTTAACGCTCATCCAAAATAATCGCCATTTTGAAGAGTTTTATTATCAAGACTTATCCAAACGCCTCAATAACCTGATTGAGCAACGCAATAATAAAGAATTAGCCTCCTTCATGGTGGCTAAAATTAAACAAGTTTATATTCATCCACCCATTTTTGTAGAAGCCACCACCTCTGTCTATGACGCGGTGCAAACCATGACTCACCGGAAAACGAATTTCGTCTTGATTAAAGGTGACAATGATATTGGCATCGTTACCGATAAAGACCTTCGTGATATGGTGTTGCAGCGTTATTCCATAGATGATGCGGTTGGCAATATCGCCACTTATAAGCTGATTGGCTTATGCACCAATGATTTATTGCTCCATGCCCTGCTGGTAATGCTCCGAAATTCAATTAAACACTTATTAATCCGGAAAGATAACCAGATTATCGGCGTATTGGAACAAATTGATTTACTCAGCTATTTATCCAATCATACCCGCTTAGTCGCGGTACAGATTGATAAAGCTCAGAATAAAGAACAATTGAAAGTCGCCAGTCAAAATATGACTAACATGATCAGGGCATTCCAAGCCAATGGCATGAAAATAAAATATATGATGCAGTTGATTAACGAATTAAATCAACAAGTCTTCAAAAAATTGTATGCTTTCATTGCGCCACCGGCACTGTTGGAAAATTCTTGCCTAATTGTCATGGGAAGTGAAGGGCGAGGTGAACAAATTCTTAAAACCGATCAAGACAATGCCATTATTTTGCGAGATGGTTTTATCTATGAAGGCTTAGAAAAAATAACCCAAGAATTGGCCGAAACTTTGATTGATTTTGGCTATCCGCCTTGCCCGGGTAAAATCATGCTCAACAATCCGCGTTGGTGTCAACCCTTAAAAGGCTTTAAAGCACAAATCTTTCAGTGGGTGGTAGAATTTCAGGAACCTTTGCTAGATCTAGCGATTTTTTGTGACGCGAAAGCGGTAGCTGGCGATGCCACCTTACTTGAAGACGCTAAACGCTATTTATATGAACACCTGCAAGATAACCAAGCCTTTTTTTCACATTTTGCCAAACCAACCCTCTCATTTGAAACGCCACTGAGTTTATTTGCCACCTTTGTTGTCGATAAATCACACGAAAATCAATTAGAACTAAAAAAAGGTGGGATTTTTCCGATTGTACAAGGTATCCGTAGTCTCGCCCTAGAACACAAAATCACTCAAACTAATACCATTGAACGTATCAAAGCCATCACTGAAAAAGGCATCTTTGATAAAACCTTCGCCACGGATTTGATTGAAGCCCTTGGTTTTATGATTTCACTACGCCTCCAATTTGAACTTGAAAAAGTGAAATACGAAGAACCTTATGACAACTATATAAAACCCAGTCAATTGAATAAACTAGAACGTGATTTACTCAAAGACTCGTTCAAAATCGTCAATGATTTTAAAAAAATTGTCATTTACCATTTTAAGCTAGACAGAATCACCTAATGGAACCAAACGCCTATACTCAAAAAAAAGCCCCAAAGGGGCGACATTAATACAGCCTGGGGCATCGCCCCAGGCTCTGATTTAGGGGCCATAAAACGATTTGAAAAATTTCAAATTAACATAAGGCCCACAAATTCTTCAACATAACGAATCGGCCTGTAATTGCTCAAAAAAAGCCCCAAAGGGGCGACATTAATACAACCTGGGGCATCGCCCCAGGCTCTGATTTAGGGGCCATAAAACGATTTGAAAAATTTCAAATTAACATAAGGCCCACAAATTCTTCAACATAACGAATCGGCCTGTAATTGCTCAAAAAAAACCCCAAAGGGGCGACATTAATACAACCTGGGGCATCGCCCCAGGCTCTGATTTAGGGGCCATAAAACGATTTGAAAAATTTCAAATTAACATAAGGCCCACAAATTCTTCAACATAACGAATCGGCCTGTAATTGCTCAAAAAAAAGCCCCAAAGGGGCGACATTAATACAACCTGGGGCATCGCCCCAGGCTTAGACAAAATGGATTATAAATATTTGTTCATTATACCTTTTTCATTCTTAATTCGCATAGATAAGGAAAATTTTTATGGTAAGTGTTTTCGATGTTGCCGCATTTATCTTGTCCCAATTGGGGCCTATCCCGGTTATGAAGTTACACAAACTGGTCTATTATTGCCAAGCGTGGTCATTGGTTTGGGACGAAGAACCTTTGTTTAAAGAACGCATTGAAGCTTGGGCCAATGGGCCGGTAGTCAAAGAACTTTATAAGATTCATAAAGGTCAGTTTAAACTGGCATTGGCGGAACTACCGGGTAATCCCGAAGTGCTAAATGATGAACAGAGGGAGACGGTAGAAGCAGTGCTGGCGTACTATGGCGACAAAAAGTCTCAATGGTTAAGTGATTTAACCCATCTGGAAAAACCTTGGCAGGAAGCACGTATTGGGCTTCCTAATAATGAGAGGGGCCATCGTGAGATAACTCATCTAGCAATGGCAGAATATTACGAAAGTCTAGGCCCGGAGTCAATGCCATTAAGTTAAGCTTTTCGGTGAGGGCAACCATAAAGGATTGCCCCTACGCGACATGACGGTTTGTAGGGGCAATCCCACGTGCAAAGCCCTTAACTTAATGGCATTGAGGCCCGGAGTACGCTGACTAATCATGGGTAAAACAAAATCCAAAAGAGTACTGGCCCCTAAAAGTAAGCCTTTATCAAAGAAGAATCCTCGACAAGCGCCGTCACTTGATAGTGATTTGAAAAAACCAGCATGGCAATTTCATGAAATAGACTGGGATGGCCCTTGGGGATGGCATAAGTTGGAGGCTAAGAAATGGCAAGAAATACTGACTAAGTTAGGTCATTTTGAGACAAGAACATGGGCTGATATCAAAACTGATGGCAATAACCACGCCGTTGAGATTAAAAATAGTCCTAATCCAGAAGTGTTAAAGCGTCTTGCTGAAATACATCAAGATGACATTGATGAACTCTTTTCGCTACATCTTTCAGGTAAAGAACGCCTTTGGGGCATTTTAGATAATCACATTCTAAAAATACTGTGGTGGGATACGAACCACGAAGTTTGGCCTTCAAAAAAGAAACATACTTAATAAATAGATAAAACGTTCCATCTATCAATATTCGCATACCTAATGTTTAAAACCTTGCAAAGGTGGCGCAACCGCAGAAACCTAAAATTGGAAAAATATGCGTTTTTGTTTGCTGAACCACCGGATAATGAATTGATTTGTTTTGACTGCGAAACCACCAGCTTAAATCCAAAAAAAGCCGACATTCTCTCTATCGGTGCCGTCAAAATTAAAGGTAACATCATTGAAACGAGCAAAAAGTTAGAATTATTCATTAAACCAAGCACTGATATAAATGAAGCCAGTATTAAAATTCACCATTTACGTCACTGCGACTTAGAAAACGGCTTACAACCAGAACAAGCAATCAGACGCTTTCTAAACTTTATAGGCTCACGTCCACTCATCGGCTACTACCTAGAATTTGATGTCGCCATGATTAACAAATACCTCAAACCCTTCTTAGGCATTACCTTACCCAATAAACAAATTGAAGTCTCAGGCATCTACTACGACTACAAACAAAACGTCTTCAATCCAACCCATGTAGACTTACGCTTTGATGCCATCTTGACCGATTTAAACTTACCCGCCCTAGGCAAACACGACGCGTTCAACGATGCCTTAATGACAGCGATGATGTACGTCAAACTACAACACCTATACTGAAAGTACAACGGATGAAAGGGAATAAACGAATAATAACTACAAGGATTGTATATAATAAGGGATTTTAGTTTAGAGCATATCACGTAAGTCAACTTGTTGTTCAATTAAGCATTTGCTGATTGAATAGCTTTCTTATTAAATTCGAGTTTATTTTCCAATAAAAGCTAAAATTTTATCGAATTTGTTCATTCTCTTATCTAAGCAAAAAAATCCCTTATTATATACAATCCTTGTAGCTATTGTTAAACGCCCAAGGATTGTTATAAAAAAGGATGGATTTCTTGGCGTTGGGGAATCGCAATAAACGAATTCGATAAAATTGAAGCTTAAAGCATAAAATAAAATCTCCATTAATTAGCTATTCCGTTATCATTGCAGTATTGATAACAAATTAACTGACGTTATGCTTAGCGAATAAAATCCCTTATTATATACAATCCTTGTGCATTGTCAGACTAAAAACTTGATCATCGAGTTCAAAGTTATTTGGATGCCTAAAGACCATTAATTTTGTATGGCTATTCGCACTGGTTTGAGGGCCATAAAACCATTTTTAATATTCAAACTCGATGCTCAAGTTTTTTCGTGCGCCCAAACGCCCAAGGATTGTTATAAAAAAGGATGGATTTCTTGGCGTTGGGGAATCGCAATAAACGAATTCGATAAAATTGAAGCTTAAAGCATAAAATAAAATCTCCATTAATTAGCTATTCCGTTATCATTGCAGTATTGATAACAAATTAACTGACGTTATGCTTAGCGAATAAAATCCCTTATTATATACAATCCTTGTGCATTGTCAGACTAAAAACTTGATCATCGAGTTCAAAGTTATTTGGATGCCTAAAGACCATTAATTTTGTATGGCTATTCGCACTGGTTTGAGGGCCATAAAACCATTTGGAAGAATTCAACCAGTTATACATTTCAACAAAAAAAGTTACAATCAGGAAGTTTTCAAAGTTATTTGGATACCTAAAGACCATTAATTTTGTATGGCTATTAGCACTGATTTGAGGGCCATAAAACCATTTGGAAGTTTTCAAAGTTATTTCTCGATGATCAAGTTTTCAAGTACGTTCCGTATAAAAAATTTAAGCCTAGACTCCAAAGCTTCAACTTTGGACAATAGAATCCAACTTTCAGTGCTCAATTTTATTCAGCGCGTCTTTGGCAGCCCAGCGAACATAAGCATTACTACTTGTCAACGCTTTCACAATATAAGGGAGGGCGCGACTAGCCACTTCGCGTTGCGACCAATTGGGATCAATTTTAGCGAGCGCAACCAACGCCGCTTTGCGAACACTGTGATTACCATCGACCAATGCTTTGGTGAGAGGAGTAATAGCAAGTGCCGCAGCTGGCCCCATTTTCTCCAAGGCCTCGACAGCAGTAAGACGAGTAATCCAGTGGCTATCTCCCAACGCGTTGATAAGAACAGGAGTGACGCGACTCGTTCTTTTGTTTTGCCACCATTGCTGATCAATATTATCCAAAGCGCAAGTGGCGGCCTTGCGGACATAATTCTTGTTATCGGCGAGCGCTTTCACCAAATAAGGAATTGCCGGTTGAGCGGCCGGCCCCATTGAACCCAAAGCTTCAGCGGCCGCTCGGCGAACATCACTTTCTCTATCAGACAACGCTTTGACAAGATGAGGAACGGCGCGACTCGCTGCTTTATTCTGCCACCAGCGGGAATCAATTTTATCCAGCGCCTCTTCGGCTACCCAGCGAACTTCTTCATGGCTATCAGCCAAGACTTTCATAAGATGAGGAATGGCTTGGGCGGCCACCGGCCCTAGCTTTCCCAACACGTCGGCCGCCGCTAGGCAAACCTCACGAGAGCGACTTGTTACCAAAACTTTCCCCAAATAGGGAACCGTTTTTTTGGCCATGGAACCCATGGACTTTAAGGCAAAAACGCTGGCTTGTCGTTCTTTACTCTCCAAGAGTGTTTTCACAATATACGGAATGGCAGCCTTCTGACTCCGTTGTCGCCATTGCGGCGCAATTTTTTCTAAAGCATCACTCGCAGCCAAACGGACATCACCATCGCCATCTATCAGCGCCGCCACCAGATGAGGCGTTGCCATAACGGCCGCAGGCCCCATTTTCTCCAAAGCTTCGGCCGCCAGACGGCGGTAATATAATTGACCATTCGCCAGTATATTCACCAGAAGAGGAAGCACTTTTTTTGACTCAAAAGTTAATAAGGCATTGAAAGCAATACGGATTTCCTCCTCTGAAGACTGAGGCGAAGTACAAATGCTTACCAATTCCTCAAGCGTCTTACCACGGCCTCCCAACAGATAGAGATAAAAACGATTCGCCAACCCAAGCGCATAAAAGCCCACTATCAATCGAAAGAAAACCGCCAACGTTGCCAACCAGAACCCCATTTCCAAGCTATGAAGCCGCCAACCAAAAATCTGAAAAGCATCTCCAAAATCCACCGTCCGCAAAATATTATCGAGAGGCCATAACAACCCATTCATCAAACTCCAACGATGGCTTATTCCCACAACAATAATCAGACAAACGGCCAGCCCCAATCCCAACAGGCGGACAAGCTTAAAAAAATTCATCTCCTTGAAATGTTCATCGAACCAGAAATGGGTATCCTCGAACCTGCGGATGAACCGTTCCCAAAAACTTTCTTTTATTACCAAAGTAGAAACCCGTTGACTGGCAACAAAACGGCGGTGATTGATAAGCCTAAAAATGGCCCCCAAAATAAAAATATCGACCATGATATGCATAATAAAAAGCGTCATCCCGGCTAACGTGCTTTGATGCTTGAGATTCTGCAAAAGGATACCATAAGCACTCAGGGCATCCACCAAATCCAGCGCCCGCAACACATGCACCGCCACCAATTGAACCCAATCATACCAATAGAGCGGTGGCGTATAAGAATAATGCCCCACCCCGAACAAATCGTGAATCAAAACATGTAGACGACAAAAGAGCACTAATTGGACGACATTAAGGACAATGATGCCCAGACTAATTCTCCCTTGGCGAAACAAATACGTTAATGACAAACTATAATTAAAAACAATGAATAACGCGGTTATCCAGAATAATATCTGACTGTTCGGTAACAAAAAACTCGTCACCAAATAAGCGACAGACACCCACGTAACCACCTTGATGATATTTTTCTTTAAAGGCATTTTCAACTTTCAATTCCGTCCAGCCAAACTAAAGTTTGGACTCCAACTGCAATTACCAATTACCAATTACCAATTACCAATTAGCAATTACCAATTAAAAAATACCAACTCACAAATACCACACCTTTGGGTTGAACTCTTCAGGATGGCCCACAATTTATGGCATACTACGCAGTTTTAACTCGCCAACTTAAAGGACACAACATGGATTTCATTATTCCGAACGCTTGGGCCCAAGCCGCACCTTCCGGCGGCGGAGACGCCGGCTTAATCAACATTTTGATGCTAGTTGTCTTATTTGTCGTGTTTTACTTTCTGCTCATACGCCCCCAGACTAAACGAGTCAAGGAACACAAGCAGATGGTAGAATCGCTGGCAAAAGGAGATGAAATCGTCACCAATGGTGGATTGTTAGGCCGGATTGCTCAGATAGGCGACAACTTTATCATGCTCGAAGTTGCCACCAATACTGAAGTCAAGGTGCAACGCCAATCGGTCGCCGCTGTCATGCCCAAGGGCACTATGAAAAACACTTTGTAGATTGGTCATTGGTCATTAGTCATTGGTCATTATCAACGCGACGGTCGGGTTAAATTGATTTACGTCAAATCGGTGGCATATCCAGGGGCGTTGCCCCTGGCTTTAATAATACATACCGAAAGGGCTAATAGAGATTTCAAAGTAAGCCCCAACGGGGCGATATTAATATAGCCAAATCGGTGGCATATCCAGGGGCGTTGCCCCTGGCTTTAATAATACATACCGAAAGGGCTAATAGAGATTTCAAAGTAAGCCCCAACGGGGCGATATTAATATAGCCAAGGGCAACGCCCCTGGCTTTGGGTTTATTTTTCTGAAAATCGATAGTTAAATAACGGCACAAGCCTCGGCCTTTTGGCCGTAACTGACTGAATACCTTCATCAATTTAGTTTTTAACTGCGTAAGTCCTATTCAACTTGGAAGACTTTGATGAACCAATACCTCTTTTGGAAATATCTACTAAGCGGCGTTGTACTTTTTGCTGTCGCGCCCTTATTTTCCAAATGCACTAGCATTGACGAGGAACAACCCACTTTAGAATCGCACGGCGGCATACATTTTTTAATGCAAGTGGACATGGAAACCGCGATTCGCCAAGATGAAGAAATTTACCTCAACGAATTGCGTGCCCTATTTCGTGCCAACAAACTGCGTTACAAAAAAAATCATCGTGTGGCTGATGAGAGCGGTGGCATTCAAATAACGTTTACCACATCCCCAAAACGCGATCAAGCGAAAAAACTCATTGAACAAGCGCATGATGAGTTAGTCATTACCGAACAAGACGGGGTGGACGAATATGGCTTGCACCTACGCTTCAGTGAAACGGCCCTCAAAGCGCATCGCCAAAAGGCCTTGGAACAAAATATCACTATCTTGCGTAATCGCGTCAAGGAGTTGGACATAGCAAACCCCGTCATTCAATCACAAGGCGAGGATCGTATTGTTGTACAATTGCCCGCCGTACAATACACTGCCCACACTAAAAATATTTTGGTTGCAAATGCCACGCTAGAATTTCGATTAGTGGCAGACAGTAATGATCGACACGGTGGGCGTTTGTACAAACGACGTAATGGGACATCCATCATGCTAAAACGCCGCGCTGTCGTCACCGGCGATCAAATCATTGACGCTACTGCGAAAACCGATCAACGCACCAAACATCCCGCAATGTTTGTGCATTTGGATCGCCAGGGCGCGAAAAGTATGCTCACGACGACTTGGAAAAATGTCGGCAAACTGATGGCTGTCGTCTTTGTTGAACAGCGCGTAGAAACAAACAGAGTAAACGGCAAACAAGTCACCACCCGTACCAAAACCGAAGAAGTCATCAATGTAGTAACCATTATGGAAAAAATTGGTGAACGTTTCCAGATTACGGGCTTAACGGCGACTGAAGCCGAAAATCTCGCCTTACTCTTGCGGGCTGGGGCACTCAAAGCGCCAATGACAATTCTCGAAGAGCGCGTTATAGCTCCTACTAGCTTGGATAAAGGGCTTGAAAAAAAATAGTTTGCCCACACACAAAGCTGTTTGTTTGTAGTAGGCGATTTATCGCCTTTTTAGTCAAAACTCAAGCTAAATAGTTTATTTCAACTCAAACCTAAACACACTTATGAACCAATACCAACTTTGGAAATATCTACTGATTGGGGCCGTGATTTCTATTTGTGCCCTGTATGCACTACCCAATTTGTTTGGAGAAGATCCCGCAGTGCAAGTCTCTCCCCCCTATGCCGGAAATGATAAAATTGACAAGGAGGTACAAGACAAAGCCGAGAGAGCCCTCCAACAAGCCAATATCAGTTTTACCCGTATTGACAGAACGCCAAAACAATTGTTGGTGCGTTTCAAAGACACCGATACGCAACTGATGGCTTATGACGAATTGAAAAAGGCTCTGCCTAAGTATGTGGTGGCGCAAAATTTAGCCTCGGCAACCCCAGACTGGCTGAGGGCGCTGGGCGGTGAACCGATGTATTTAGGCTTAGACTTACGCGGCGGCGTGCACTTTTTAATGCAGGTGGACATGGAAACGGCCATTGCTCAAGATGAGCGAACTTATGTCAACGAATTGCGTAGCCTGTTTCGCAAGAAAAAACTGCGTTACAAGGGCAGCATTAGTCGTGTCGAAAAGGACGGTGGCATCATGGTGACTTTTGACACGCCTGAAAAACGCGAGCGAGCCAAAAAACTCGTCCAAAGACAGTACAATGATTTACTCATCACTGAAATCGATGAGGTGGATAAGTACCGCATGCATCTCACCTTCACTGAAGCCGCGCTCCTAGAGCGTCGCCAAAAAGCCTTGGAACAAAATATCACCACCTTGCGTAATCGCGTCAACGAGTTAGGCGTGTCAGAGCCAGTGATTCAACGACAAGGCGATGAGCGTATTGTTGTACAACTGCCGGGCGTACAAGATACGGCCCGCGCCAAAGAGATTTTGGGCGCAACCGCGACGCTAGAATTTCGGCTGGTGGCTGATGAAGGAGGACGTGAATATCAACGACGCGAGGGGCCACCTGTGAGACTGAAACGCAGCGTTATCGCTTCTGGCGAGCATGTCGTTGATGCTGCCGCGACAATTGATCAGCGTTCGGGACGACCAGCAACGACGGTACGGCTGGATAATAAGGGCGGAAACCGGATGCTCAAAACGACTCGGGATAATGTCGGTAAACCGATGGCTGTCGTCTTTATTGAATACCAGATAAAGACGAAACTCGTAGACGGCAAAAAAATCACTACCCGTAAAAAAACCGAGGAAGTCGTCAATGTAGCAACCATTCAGGAAGAATTTAGCAACCGTTTCCAGATTACAGGCTTGGAGTCCAATGAAGCCAAAAATCTCGCCTTACTCTTACGAGCGGGGGCACTCAAAGCCCCGATGGAAATCATCGAAGAGCGCACCGTCGGCCCCAGTTTGGGTAAAGAAAACATCGAGCAAGGGCAGTTATCCATCATGCTTGGTTTTCTCGCGGTCATGTTGTTTATGTTGATACGCTACAAAACCTTTGGCATAGTCGCGAATTTTGCGTTGCTGATGAATGTCGTGATTTTGGTGGCTTTACTGTCATTACTGCAAGCCACGCTCACTTTGCCGGGCATGGCCGGTATTGTACTGACTTTGGGGATGGCCGTTGACGCTAACGTCTTGATTTTTGAGAAAATACGTGAAGAAATTGCCAATGGCAACACCCCACAGTCCAGTATTCAGGCTGGCTATGAAAAGGCCTTTATCACGATATTTGACGCGAATCTCACGACTCTAATTGCAGCGTTGATGTTATTTGGCTTTGGCACCGGGCCGATTAAAGGCTTTGCTATAACCTTGTCTTTAGGCATTATCACCTCCATGTTTACGGCCATTATGGTTACTCGTGGTGTGATTAACTTTTATTATGGCGGCAAAAAATTGGAAAAATTGCCGGTTTAACTTTCCGTACATAGCTGGAGTGCAAAGCTTCAGCTTTGTCGCTTCAGCTTTGTCAATTAACTGAGAATTATTGATTTAGCTTTGTACTGGAGTACAAAGCTTCAGCTTTGTCGCTTCAGCGTTTTACGTTTTTCTGTCATTTCGATTTCGACTCAAGGAGAAATCTTGAGAATCGATAATAATTCAAAGATTTCTCCGATCAAAGAAATGAAAAATCTATAGATATTCAGATAATTATTTAGTCCCCTTTAGGGGACTTAAGCTTTCAGGCTGCCAAAGAAATTATTTATCTGAAAAACTATAGCAAATGTCCTGTACAAAGGTACTGGAGTACAAAGCTTCAGCTTTGTCGCTTCAGCGTTGTCAATTAACTGAGAATGATTGAATATGTTTTTAAACCGATTTGATTACAAATTTGATTTTATGAGTAAACGCCGCCTCGCTGTGGCGCTGTCTACCGTATTGATGCTCATTTCTTTGCTGTCTATAGCTCTGCAAGGCCTCGTTCTGGGCCTTGATTTTACCAGCGGCACACTGGTTGAGGTGGGTTATAGCCAACCCGCCGATATTGACAAAATCCGATCCACTTTGCGTGAGAATGGTTTTCCCGAGGCGGTGGTGCAAAATTTTGGCACAACCCGCGAAGTGTTGATTCGCTTAGGTGAGCGTGAAGAGTCAAAAGACGATCCTTTGAGCAGTCAAATTCTGCGCCTCCTGAAAAAAAGCGGCGACGAAGTAGAGATGCGCCGCGTTGAATACGTGGGGCCGCAAGTAGGCCGTGAATTGGTTGAAAAAGGTGGACTTGCCGTGTTGTTGACTCTGTTTGGGATATTGGTTTACGTCTGGTTCCGTTTTGAATATCGCTTCGCGCTTGGTGCGATAGCAGCATTAATACACGATACACTCATCGTTGTTGGATTCTTCTCGCTGCTAAGATTGGAGTTCGATTTAACCGTGTTAGCAGCGATATTAGCAGTCATTGGTTACTCACTCAATGACACCATCGTGGTATTTGACCGTATTCGGGAGAATTTCGTCAAACTGCGAAAACAACACTCAGTTAACGTGATGAATGCCTCTATCAACCAAATGCTAGGGCGTACCGTGATGACTTCAGTGACAACCGCGCTGGTGCTGATTGTGTTATTTGTAGTCGGCGGCGAATTGATACACAACTTTTCAACGGCCCTACTCTTGGGTGTCATTATTGGGACGTATTCCTCAATTTATATCGCCAGTACCAGTGCATTGGTACTGGGTGTCAGTAAGGCGGACTTAATGCCGGTGGAAAAGGAAGGCGCAGAGAAAACCACGGAAACTTTCAAGTGGTAACCCATTGGCGTCCAAACCTTTATACCACCGTTTGTAGTAGGCGATTTATCGCCTCACCGTTTGTAGTAGGCGATTTATCGCCTCACGCAAACAACTTGTGATACGCGGGCCTATTATTTACCTAATTTTTGTTCTATTTTTGGACTATCGCTTTTTAATGGATTTCCTGGGGCGTTGCCCCAGGCTATATTAATATCGCCCCGTTGGGGCTAATCATTAACCATTAATCATTAATCATTAATCATTAATCATTAATCATTAATCATTCATCATTAATCATTAATCATTAATCATTAATCATTCATCATTAATCATTCATCATTAATCATTAATCATTAATCATTCATCATTAATCATTCATCATTAATCCTGGGGCGTTGCCCCAGGCTATATTAATATCGCCCCGTTGGGGCTTTTCGGTAGTTACTTAAGTTATGAAAGGTTTCTCAAAAAGTTTGTTCCCTTCTTGAGTATAACTTAATGGCGGTGAAAGAACGTTTTTAGGCAAGTACAAGGGATTAGACTTTTTTTAATAAAATTGCTGTCTTTACAGACAGAATGATAAGGACTCTTTATGGAAAGTTTTAAATTTGGTCATGCGAGTGCGATGCAGTGGCGGGAAGCTGCACAAGCTTGTTTAAACCAAATGGGTGATTTGACGAATTATGCCCCTAATTTAGGATTTTTATACACAACCGATTTGTTCGCCGCTAATGTGCCCGACATTCTTGACTATTTTAAACAAAATACCAACGTGCAACACTGGGTAGGTACGGTTGGTATAGGCATTTGTAGTCACGCCAAGGAATATTTTGATGTTCCCGCCATAGCTGTCATGTTGGGGAGCTTCGAAGAAGAATATTTTTCGGTTTTTACGACTATCAGCGACAATTTTGATACGTTTTCCCGTACCCACCAATCTTGGTGTAATAACAAGCTACCCATGTTCGCTATTGTTCATGGCGATCCGCGCCATAAGCATATCGCTAAACTCGTTTTTCAAATGAGTGAACGCTTGGGCGAAGGTTTTTTAGTAGGAGGCTTAACGAGTTCGCGCCATCAATATTTGCAAATTGCTGATACTATCGTTGAAGGAGGATTATCAGGGGTATTGTTTTCCAGCGCGGTTTCTGTTTCTACTCGCTTGAGTCAAGGCTGTTCAGCAATAGGCCCACGTCATCAAATCACCGAATCAAGCAATAATATCATTATCAAGATTGACGATCGTCCTGCCCTTGATGTGTTTAAAGAGGACATCGGAAAAGATTTAGCTAAAGACCTTGAAAAAGTAGCCGGTTATATTTTTGCCGCTTTACCGATTCGTGGTTCAGATATGGGCGATTATACGGTTAGAAACATAATTGGTATTGATCCTGAGCACAAATTTCTGGCGATAGGAGAAACAGTTAATCCGGGCATGTCCGTTATGTTTACTCGCCGCGATGCCAAAATCGCTCGCCAAGAATTCATCAAAGTGCTTGAAAAACTCAAAGCGAGTTTGAAAGGAAGCAAACCGAAAGGGGGGCTGTATCATTCTTGTTTGGGGCGCGGAGAAAATTTGTTTGGTAAAGATTCTCAAGAGGTTAAAGTCATTCAGAGTGTTTTAGGTGATTTTCCGTTGGTTGGCTTTTTTGCTAACGGTGAGATTTATTATCAACGGTTGTATGGTTATACCGGTATTTTGACTTTATTTTTGTAGCCTGGAGTAAACTACAAGGATTCGTTATAAGAACGGATAACTACAAGGATTCGTTATAATAACGGATAATAACAACTACAGGGATTCGTTATAATAACGGATAATAACAACTACAAGGATTCGTTATAAGAACGGATAACTACAAGGATTCGTTATAATAACGGATAATAACAACTACAAGGATTCGTTATAATAACGGATAATAACAACTACAAGGATTCGTTATAATAACGGATAATAACAACTACAAGGATTCGTTATAATAACGGATAACTACAGGGATTCGTTATAATAACGGATAATAACAACTACAAGGATTCGTTATAAGAACGGATAATGTGGATAAAGACCAAAACTTGTCAAAATCGAATCCTTTATTATAACGAATCCTTGTAGTTGTTTATAAAGACCAAAACTTGTCAAAATCGAATCCTTTATTATAACGAATCCTTGTAGTTGTTTATAAAGACCAAAACTTGTCACAATCAAATCCGTTATTATAACGAACCGAAGGGAAGCTTTGCCGCCCGCTTGCCCACCCTACGGACTGATAACTATGCTTTGCCCTAAATGTTCTCACAGCCATAAATATAAAGAAGGCATGAAATGTAGTCAATGCGGATACCAATTTGTCTTTGATCCAAAGACGGATAAACTCCGCGATAACATCATTCACGAAATGATCCAGCGATTGTCGGATAATGGACACTATTACTTCACCCGTACACTGTTGGCTATAGAGATTTGCAAGTATTGGCGAAAAAAGAAAATGGGGCCAATCCTATTGGTGAGTATTGTCTTCTTTATCTGGCTTGTTATTGCAGTGGTTTTTGAATTGGACGTTTTTATCTCAGTGGTAATATTCTGTTTACTACTTCCCTTGCTTATTCTGTTAGGCATCTATCTTAAAAACAAGGCATTATCCTTAAGAAAAGCAAAAGCGGCCATTCAACGCTATCATAGCGTCCACCCCATCGAACCATTGGTAAATGGAAAAGCATTCAGTTCTCCACCTGATAAGCCGCAACAGACGGTGATATCAAAAACCGACATCTCTAATCGGATACAAAATGTCGCCAGTCAAGTTGAAAGCCAAGCCTTTTTGAAGATGCAGACACCGACTACGCTTAAAAAGCTCCCTTTTGCCCCAGAACGCCTATTAATTGTGGAACGCAAAGACATCGTAGATATGCTGATTCGCAATCGTTTCCACCAAAACACCAAAACGGTGGTGGTTAGCCAATCTGGGTATCCGGCTTCTGTGTTTAAGGCATGCCATCAATTCCTCAAAAGGAATCCCAATATGCCCGTCCAAGTTTTGCATGAAGCGTCTATTCGAGCTTTTGGCATGATTGACAGACTTCGTAATGATGCCAAATGGCAGTTTGCACGAGAAAACCTTGTAGAGCTTGGTTTATCTCGGGAAAGCCTCGCTGAAAAAAAATACCGTCTGCCGTGGCTATCGGAGACAAAAAACGAACCTCTGATTTTTAGTAAAAATCACAAAAAGATGCTTAGCGAAGGTAGAAAGCTTCCCGTTGATTATGTCTCACCAAAACCGCTTTTAAATACTCTCTCGGTAGCCCTTGTCAGCGGCGTATTGCTGCTGCTTGCTGCCTTGGAGGAGAGTCACTCAGGCGATAGCATCGAAGGTGATGATGGTTTTGGTTAAGCGCCTATTTTTTAGGGCCGTTGATTCGTTTTTCCCTATGGATGAGGGCAACCATAAAGGATTGCCCCTACATTGCCATATCGTACCGCTTTTGGGTGAGGGCAACCATAAAGGATTGCCCCTACATTACATGACGGTTTGTAGGGGCAATCCCTTGTGGTTGCCCTTTCTTCGGGGTTGTTTATTTTTTGTATTCCAACACCAGAGTGAGGGCAACCATAAAGGATTGCCCCTACATTACATGACGGTTTGTAGGGGCAATCCCTTGTGGTTGCCCTTTCTTCTCCACAGTGATAATTCATTATGGGCTGTTTATTTGGTTATTGCGGTAAGCCCGCTCCCGGCTTGCTGGCATCTATGGCAAGACGACTTTCCCACCGTTGCACTTTGGGATGGGAACAGGTTGCCAAGAAACTGCGTGAAGATTATGTCGTTGAAATTGGTCATGGCATTGCGCCTTGGTGTCAAAAGCCTCAAGTGGTTCAGCGCAACAATCACTTGTTGGGTTATGCCGGCACGCTTTTTAATACTTCCCTTCCCTTAACTGTCTCTATACCAAGGATAGGAAATACGGCGGCAGCAACCAATTTCTCTGTTGAACAATTACTAGGCGGATTAATACAAAATACCGAAAAACGCCTAGAACAGTTAGAAGGCGCTTTTGTGATGGCGCTGGCAGTGGGAGATACTTTCTATCTAGTGCGCGATCACGCCGGCGTTAAAGCGATTTATTGGACAGTACATCAAGGCCGCTTGCTATTTGCGAGTGAAATCAAGGCCTTATTTGCAGATAACCGTTTGCAACGCCGTATGCGCCCTGGGGCGCTGCTAGAATATCTGTCTTTTAGCTTTGTGCCCGGCGCGCGAACGATGTTTGAAGGCATTGAAGAATTGCAGCCAGGTACCCTTTTGACATTTTCCCAAGGCCAAGCCAAAGTTCGCCGCCATTTTCTGTTTGAAAAACAAGAATGGGGAATGGCGAAACAAAGCGAATGGAAAGAAGAAACGGATACGACACAAGAACATGTTGAAGCGGTGCGTTCCGCGTTAGAAATGTCTGTCCGCGACTGTTGCCAAGTCAGCACCACACCAGCCGTCTTTTTATCGGGCGGCATCGACTCCAGTGCCGTACTCGCTATGACTTGCAAAGTCTTGCCCGACGTAACGATTCCCACCTTCTCGGTCAACTTTGGGCCTGAATATGCCAACGAAAACGAATTTATCTCTTTAATGGTTGAGCGTTATCGCACCGATCATCACTGGTTAGAAATCCGCCCGGCCGATTTTATGGCGCAATTGCGTGAAATCATATGGTACTTGGACGATCCCATTGGTGATCCGGTGGCGATGCCTAATTATCTAATGGCAAAGGCCGCCGCCAAAGTCACAGATGTCGTACTAAACGGCGAAGGCGGCGATCCTTGCTTTGGTGGGCCCAAGAATATCCCAATGTTTTTAACAAGATTATATGGCCCAGCGCCCGATGAACCCAAACAAGGTTGGTTAGAAAGAAACTATCTCCACTCCTTTCAACGTTGCTATCAAGACTTGAAATCGCTTGTAGAGCCATCCTTGTTCAAAGAAGCCGGCGGAGAAGAAGCCTTAGTTGCCCTGTTAGAACCCTTTTTCAATACGCCCACCCCACAAGCTTTTCTGAACAAACTGATGAGCCTCAATATCCGCCTCAAAGGAGCCAACCTGATTTTAGTCAAAGTAGACAAAATGACATCGGCTAACGGATTATTAGCGTTGCCGCCGCTGTTTTCGCGCCGTATTATTGAAACCAGTATGGCTTGTCCACCAGAATTAAAGCTAGAGGGCGCGGTAGAAAAAGCGATACTCAAAAAGGCCGTCCAAGACTTAGTGCCAGAAGCAATTATTGCCCGTCCAAAATCGGGCATGATGGTGCCTGTTAGGTTTTGGTTTCAAGGCGAAATGCGCCGCTATGCAAAAAAGCACTTATCTCCAAAAAATCTCAAGCGAGTTGGTTTATTTAATCCTGAATATGTCAAGCGACTGCTCAACTATGAAATAGAAGGCGTTCACGGAATGCGACACGGCCTAAAATTGTGGATGTTGATCACATTTATGTTGTGGTATGAGCAAATGGTAGAATAGCCAAATAGGAATACAAACTTTTAGCTGTTGTCGTCATTAGCTTCAGCTTTGGCACAGCAAACTACAGGCCGATTCGTTATAATAACGGATAATAACAACTACAGGGATTCGTTATAATAACGGATAATAACTACAAGGATTCGTTGCTTATGAATGGATAAAGGCCCAAAACCTGTCAAAATAGAATCCGTTATTATAACGAATCCTTGTAGTTGATAGGATAAAGGCCCAAAACTTGTCAAAATATAATCCTTTCTTATAACGAAACGAAGTTCAGCGAAGCTAATCCTTGTAGTTTAATATGAATTTCATCACACGCTGGCTCGCCACATTCACCCACTGGCTTTTGCCACAAAGCTGTTTTTTGTGCGGAGATACTAGCGCACAGCCTGTTTGTGCAGCCTGTTTAGCCGATTTACCTTATCGGAATATTGCCTGTATCTGCTGTGCTAAGCCCTTAGAAGAAGTAAGCATCTGTACCCAATGCAAAAAGGAACCGCCGCCCTATACTCACACACAGGCAGTCTTTTCCTATACTTATCCGGTAAACAAGCTGATTTCAGCAGCAAAATACAATCAAAATCTCGCCCTCTTAAACCTATTAGGCAACCTAATGGCACAACACCTGATGATTGAACCGCGCCCCGATGTGTTAATTCCGGTGCCACTCCACCCTAAACGCTTACGCTACCGAGGCTATAACCAATCGTTAGAACTCGCTAAATGTCTCACACGACAGACTGGCATTCTTTTCAACCACACTGCTTGCCAACGTATCAAAAACACACGCCCACAAGTCGGTTTATCTGCCTTTGATCGCCAAACCAATATCAAAGACGCATTTACAGTACGGCGGCTGAAACCACATTGGCAACACATTGCCATAATAGATGATGTCATGACAACCGGCGGCACAGTAAAAGAACTCACAAATCAACTCATCAATGCCGGAGTACAACGTGTCGATGTGTGGTGCTGTGCGCGTCGATAGAAATTTTTTAATTGTGAATTGTGAATGATGAATGATGAATGATGACTGATGAATTGTGAATGATGAATGATGGATGATGAATGATGAATTGTGAATGATGGATGATGAATTGTGAATGATGAATGATGGATGATGGATGGTGAATTGTGAATTGTGAATTGTTACGTAAACAACGTAAACGAATTGTTAATGCGAATTAAGGGTTGAATTGAATCTTATAAATTCAACTGAAGTGGAAAACGCGCTTTGACGCGCTTTGACGCAAGAGATATTTTCTGGTTATTTAGACTACCTGATTTAGGGGCCATAAAATGTTTTGAATGGTTTCAAATTAAGTTATGGCCCCCAATTGCGCCTCATTATCCCTACTTTTTGTATGTGTTTTATGACAACGAGAGCATCTCGATTGAATGGCCTATAATTTTAATTGTGAATTGTGAATTGTGAATTGTTACGTAAACGACGTAAACGAATTGTTAATGCGAGTTAAGGGTTAAATTGAATCTTATAAATTCAACTGAAGTGGAAAACGCGCTTTGACGCGCTTTGACGCAAGAGATATTTTAGGGTTATTTAGACTACCTTATTTAGGGGCCATAGGTTTCAAATTAAGTCATGGCCCCCAATTGCGCCTCATTAGCCATACTTTTTGTAGGTGTTTTATGACAACGAGAGCATCTCGATTGAATGGCCTATAGAATTGTGAATTGTGAATTGTGAAGCTTTGACGCAAGAGGTATTTTAGGGTTATTTAGACTAGCTGATTTAGGGGCCATAAAATGTTTTGAATTATTTCAAATTAAGTTATGGCCCCCAATTGCGCCTAATTCACAATTATGACGTCCAAGATAAATCTTGGACTCCAAGGTATTTTGCTCTGCCACAACGATAGGAATGTGCTGTGATTCTCGCCCAAATTGGAGACGATAGCCAAAACCGTCTTTTTCCAAACGGCGCTGCAATTCGTGCAAATCGTCACGCCAACGGCTTTCTTGTTGGCGAAAAAAAACCAATTCCTCATCACTCAAGCGATCTTCTTGATAGCTGTCGCGTTCATGCCTCATTTGAAAAGCAATCTGGTAGCGAGCTTGCAATTGTGTACTTACCTGCTCACCGCCCGGAATGCCCCAAACCGTCAAAGACGCCGTCACTTCCTCAAGTAAGCTATAACCCATCTTAGTTAAATGTTGATGGAGCGATTGGGTAAGGCTGGTTTGAATGGCGGTATGTTGCAATTTTTCATCAATACTGGTTTTTAGTAAGATATATTTTTCCTCAAAAAGCGCCAATACTTCCGCTGTCATGGTACCGGGCGCGAGCAAATGTTGTTGGAGACTGTTTAAATTCTGAATTTGCGCTTGGTTATCGGTTAAATGCTGATAAGTCATAATATTATCTAATAAGATTTCAGTCTGTTTAAGTACAAGCTTTTGATTATTTTCGTGTTCCTCCAGACTCTCTAAATAAACATCTACCGTGCGTTGTACCGTCTTAAAAAACCCTTCCATTATCTCGGCCGCCGGTGGCGTGACGCTATCCCGTTGTTTGATAAAATATTCTGTTTGTTGCTGCAAACGTGGCAACGCTGAATCCGCTTCATCAACGCCACTCTCAGATAATTGTTCAAGCAGCTTGATGATGCCATTTAATTGCTCATGTGCCGGCATGGCTTTCTGCCGGAGGCCTCGCGCTCGGAATTGCTGAGGGCGTGGCGTGATTAGCGGGGCGAGGCGCAACGCTCTTAACTCCGTGCGGATAGCGGCGCGAAAACGACGTAATTGTTCCCTCTCCTCTTGTTGTTGCCTAAAATAGTCTTGCCAAGCGGACAAGCTGAATTTCTCCTGACGCATTTTTGCATCGGCAATGCGCTTATATTGCGCCAGCAACGCGGCTACTGACGCTGCGCTGATTGCCCACCCACCTAAGGTATCCCAGTCGTTTTCCGTGCTGGCTTGAGCGAGTATTAACACCGCCTCACAACTCATCGCATTTTCTCCGCGGTCATTGCTCATTGGTAATTGGTCATTGGTCATTGGTAATGGGTAATAAAGGAGTTATTTTATACTTAGCACGGGCATAATCTGCACTTTTGTCCTCCGCGAGACGGGAGAAATCTTATTGAGCAATCACAGATTTCTCGTTTCACTCGAAAGGAAAGAAAAGTTCAAATTGTAACCGCGTGCAGTAGAAATGAATTGTTCGTAGTCATCGCTTCTGCGACTACAGCCTCCGTCCAAACTTTAGTTTGGCAGCCTCCGTCCAAACTTTAGTTTTTTACACCAAAGAAATCCACTTTTTGGGAAAAATCGGATTTCTCCGGGGCCACTAAACGAAGTTTTTGTGTCACTCTGTGTTATTTTGTTAAATATGTGAGTATAATATTGCAACCTTTATCAAACACGAAACGATACCAATGGCTAATAAGTCTTATTGCAAATATCATCCACAAACGCCTTCTCGTCAGTACTGCCCTTCCTGTGATATTCATTTCTGTAGTCAATGCGTGAAGCCAGACATCGACAAAAACCCGTGTCCCATTTGTAAAAATGAACTAGATTCGGTGGGAATAGGCAATACTATTACACCATTCTGGGAACGGATTCCTCGGTTTTTTGCTTATCCGGCCACCACAGAAATCTTGATATTTCTGACAGCGCTATCAGTGCTGAGTCTTGGGACAATGGTAAACAAAATGCTTTCGGTCCTCATTACTTTTTTAGTGCTCAAGTATGGCTACGTGATTCTGGAACACACCGCTGAAGGTCACTTGTCTTCACCAACCGTCTCGGCAAGTAATCTCGGCAAGGGAAATCATTTGCCCCTTCAACAAGTTGTGATATTTGTGCTGATGTTCTTCATCATCGGAGGGGCTTTTACAGTAGGGGCTGTGGTGGGAATACTCGTTTTCTTATTTCTGTTACTCAGTGTGCCGGCTACTGTAATGATTCTGGCACTGGAGAAAAACATTTTAAAAGCCATTAATCCCTTAACTTGGATGGGTATTATGTCCCGTGTTGGTAAGGCTTATTTTGTTCTCTATGGCTTCTTATTGCTGCTTTTTGCGGGTGCTGGTATTGCTAAGCAATTGTTGGCACCCATCCTGCCTACGGCGCTATTTGCTATGGTAGCCACTTTTTTTTCTGGCTATTTTACGCTGATCATGTTCAATCTGATGGGTTATATTATCTACCAGTATCATGAGCCCCTTGGTTTTGATGGGGTATATGAGTTTGAAGACTCTCCAGAAACCAACACCGGTACGGCCGCTAAAACGGAAGCATTTTTGAGTGAAATCAATATCCTTCTTGCTGAAGGTATGATAGACGAGGCTAAAAAACGCCTGAAGCAAGCGTTGGCAGAACCAGATAATTTTGCACAATACGGTAATCTTGACTATCATCAGCGTTATCACAAATTGCTCTTGTTATCGAAAGACAAGAAAGAAGTGCTAACCCATGGCGAACAGTACATAACAGCATTGATACATTCAACGCAATCGAGCAGCAAAGCAGTATATGTCTATGCTGATTGCATTAAGTTTAAGCCCGACTTTTATCTCTCGGAGAGTGAGCATACCTATCAACTTGCCGAGGCGGCACAAAGCCAGGGGAAATACGATCTGGCATTACGGCTAGTGAATAAATTTGCCCAACGCTATCCTAACAATCCGGATCAATTTGACAAACGGCTGCCTAAAAATCCGGCTATTCCTAAAGCTTATTTTTTGGGTGCCAAGATTTTATTTGAGCGGAAACACCAAGAAGCACAGCAAAAAAAATATTGGCTTCTCTGTTACGTCAATTTCCAGATAATCCGTTGATTCCAGAAATCAAGGAATATCTGGGCTTTATGAAACGTGTGCAGAATACTGAAGTTAATCAATAACTACAAGGATTGTATAATAACTACAAGGATTGTATATCAGAAAGGATTGAATAACTACAAGGATTGTATAATAATTACAACAAGGATTGTATATAAGAAAGAATTGAATAGCTACAAGGATTGAATAACTACAAGCCGATTCGTATATCAGAAAGGATTGAATAACTACAAGGATTGTATATAAGAAAGGATTGAGAGAAAAAAATACCCAGCTTGTAAATCAGTCTCGATTAAATCCTTTCTTATAACTAATCCTTGTAGTTATTTCGCCGCGTCACTCTGTGGAAAACGCTGCTGTACAAATTTTAAGTATTTCTTAGACTTGTTGTCATTCTTCGCACGCCGCCAAGCATAAGCCAGTGCCAGTAAACCATCCGCTAAGCCGGGGAGATTGGGCCGTTTGCGGAGCAACATCAATAAAATGCGTTCCGCATTTTCTGGATAATCGGCTTTGGCAAAGCGGGTGGCAAGTTGTACCAATTCCCCCGGAGATATGCGTATTTTACCGCCGGTGGTTTTCATATAATCTGAAAATATTTCATGGACTTGCCGCTGTGTTTGGGCATCTTTCCCCGACTGGCTCAACAGACGCAGAGTAATACGGTGATAATCTTCGCTCTGAGGACTGAATTTAAGGACTTTATAAAGTTGTAGTCGTATCTCTTTATCCTCTGGATAATATTTGTGTAAAGCTAAAAACATTGCCTTAGCTCTTTCCACCTTTAATTCACGAAGCAGTTGCATACCTTGTTCAAGCCGCTGTATCCGCTCATCTTTTTTGGTCGATTCATCAAGGTATTCAGTATTAACCTTTTCTGGAAATCGCTTGATGACTAATAATCCAAGTGCAGCCCCCGCTATGAGTCCTCCAATATGGGCAACATAAGCCACATTACTTTGTCCACCCCAATGGAGTTGATAAAATTCATTGAATAGCCATAAAAATAGCAGGATGAAGGCGGGTGCTTTAACATAATCAAAATAAAATAACAAGAAATAGAAGAACCTAATCTTACGAAGGCCAAAAATCGTTGAGTACAAACCCATCAATGCGGCTATAGCACCAGAAGCACCCACCAGCGGCACAATGGAGCTTGGATAGATTCCCCAAAACAAGGTGACGGCACTTAGTCCACCAATCAAGTAAAAAAGAAGATAGAGAAAGGATCCGAGTGCGACTTCTAGGGTAAAGCCGACAATAAACAAAAAAATCATATTTCCTATGAGATGTGCCACGCTCCCGTGAAGAAATATATGAGTTAAGAAGGTGACAAAACGATGCTCGGCTGGCTTAAAGCCATATCCCCAAGCGACTGACTGTTGTTTTAGCGTTTCGTACTCGTTTCGTTGAGTTTGCCATTGTGCAAAATGAGAATGTTCTACTGTAATTACCTGATGGGCACGCAGTTTTGTCATAAACGCCTCATCGCTTTCCATTTGCATCAGCAACATTATTGGCAATAGACTCTCATTTTGTAGCTCCTCTTGCCAATTGATGGGTTCAGTGATTTCTCCACGCGCTTCCAACGTTTCTGTATAAAAGGGAAACTCAATTTCGGGAAGTGCTGAGTTTAAATAATAATTAACCGCCTCTTCAAAGAGGGCATCATCGTCTGTTTGAATAAAGAAAAAGACAAAACTATTGACAAGAATGAGCAGTATCGTAATCAGTGGTGGTTTTTTCCAGTCAATAGACTTTTCTAATGGGATGATAAACATTTAAATAATGCTCCAGTCAAAAGTTTGGGAGTAGTACAACGAATGACGGGGATAAACGAATGAAAAATGAAAACTGAAAAATGAAAACTGATTAAATCAATGAGAAGTCTATAATTTTTCTATGAATTTTCTTAAAAGTTCATTTTGTCATTTTCACCGATTTGAAGTACGTTCCGTATAGAAGTGCTTTTGGGAATGCAGCCATTACACCCATTTCGTTCATGGATTAGGGTTGTTGCCCTAAAATAGCTTATAATATTAGATAAATATTTTGGTGGTTAAAAAGCGCCGATTTATGGCTAATCGGTGGTATGAGGATTTCCGCATTCCTGCACTAGTGCAGGAGAGCGGAAATTTCCGTACCACCTCAGCCAACTTGTCTGAAAGCTAAAGTAGGCTAAAGCCTACTAACCCTCTTGCAGTGCCCTTTAGGGTACTTAAGCTTTTAGACAACGGCTTTAGCCGTTGGCGTGGTATGGGAACAGCCTCTTGCAGTGCCCTTTAGGGTACTTAAGCTTTTAGACAACGGCTTTAGCCGTTGGCGTGGTATGGGAACAGCCTCTTGCAGTGCCCTTTAGGGTACTTAAGCTTTTAGACAACGGCTTTAGCCGTTGGCGTGGTATGGGAACACCCTCTTGCAGTGCCCTTTAGAGTACTTAAGCTTTTAGACAACGGCTTTAGCCGTTGGCGCGGTATGAGAACACCCTCTTGCAGTGCCCTTTAGAGTACTTAAGCTTTTAGACAACGGCTTTAGCCGTTGGCGCGGTATGGGAACACCCTCTTGCAGTGCCCTTTAGAGTACTTAAGCTTTTAGACAACGGCTTTAGCCGTTGGCGTGGTATGGGAACACCCTCTTGCAGTGCCCTTTAGGGTACTTAAGCTTTTAGACAACGGCTTTAGCCGTTGGCGTTGGGGTGGTATGGAAACTTCCGCTTTACTGTACTCGTTATTTTTATGAACAATGTCACTCGCCCCAAGCGATTACAGATGGAGAAATATTTTGACTCAACCAACAGATAAAATAGATAATTCAAGCCCATTTAATTTGGACAATGATAACGCTTACCAAACGTGGCGTGCGCGTAAATTGGAAAATTACCCCAGCGAGTTGTCAGAGTTGGTGGTAGAAGTCAACGATCCACGTCAGTTAAGTCGTGCGGAACATGAAGCGATTTTAGCACGTTGCCGAGTTGCCAATATGGCCATTTATGTGAGTCCCGTAAAAGATGAGGACAAAGCCGTTATCCGCGAATTGGGTAAACAATTCAATCTCACTCAATTAGATAGCAATATGTGTGCGGATGATGATAGTATTACATCCTTAACGGTGGCAGAGGAAGGAAGGCGACAAACTTATATTCCTTATACTAATCGGCCTATTCACTGGCACACGGATGGCTATTACAATTCACCTGATAAGCAGATTTATGGTTTGTTATTGCATTGTGTGCGCCGTGCTGCCCAAGAAGGCGGTGAAAATGCCTTGCTGGATCACGAAATTGCTTACATCTTGCTACGGGACGAAAATCCCGAATATATCCAGGCGCTGATGCAGCTTGCAGTGATGTGTATTCCAGCCAACGTGACAACTGGCGCGACAATCCGCCCTACCCGTTGTGGCCCGGTTTTTTCGTTAACGCCTAGCGGCCATTTACACATGCGTTACACTAAACGGACACGCTCTATTAATTGGAAACCGGATAGAACCACTATCGCGGCCGTGCGATTTTTGGAAAACTTGTTAGACAGTGAATCTCCTTATATTTTTCGGGCCACTTTGCAAGCTGGACAAGGCCTTATTAGTAATAATGTGTTGCATGATCGATCAGGATTTACCGATTCAGACGACGCTAATCAACAACGTTTGCTTTACCGAGCGCGTTATTATCAACGTATTGCGGGCACTTGATCAATTTCACATTTGGCAGGAGTCCAAACTTTAGTTTGGCAGTCGTCCAAACTTTAGTTTGGCAGGATGAAAAGCGCAAATATAACGAATCCTTGTAGTTTAGTTTACTGTGCCAAAGCTAAAGCTAATGACGACAACATCTTTATCCGTATCGATTAACGAATCCTTGTAGTTTACTGTGCCAAAGCTAAAGCTTTGAACTCCAACATCTTTATCCGTATCGATTAACGAATCCTTGTAGTTATTATCCGTATCGATTAACGAATCCTTGTAGTTTACTGTGCCAAAGCTAAAGCTTTGGACTCCAACTAACTGAAACTGTACCAATTGCCCATAATGATCACTCATTGGATTAGTAAACAATTCCGCCCTCAATCCCTGAAAACGCTTATGTATCCAAACATGATCGATATCATACAATGGCAAATAGGATTTCCAAGTACCGCGCCAATTCCAAGAAAACTTAGAAGCCAAATAATACCCACCGCCAGCATCAGCAAACCTATCAAAACCAATGCTGCGACTAATCGCGTTAAAATCACCGGCAATAATATCAACAGGTTGGCCCTTGGCATGGTACGCTTCAATCGTCTGAACAATATCGGTTAACATAGGCACTCGCCATCTCGGCAATACCTGTTTCGACAACACCTGGAACTTTTTCGACATATTGCGCCCACCATCCACCGCCAACACGCGCAAGGGTTGCCCATGCACCGTGACTATAACTGTCATCGCATCAGCGCCTCTGATTTTCACATAACGCTCAAAGCGTAGCGGCCACGACGAGCAAACGGCTAACGGATTACCCCGTGTTTCCTCATACATAATCGTAGACCACCCCATTGGTTTGAGGAGGAAATTAAGCCGATATTTTGACGGCGTTTCGCTGAGAATAGCGATGTCAGGATTGTGCCGCATAATGTCTTGGCTTATGGATGACTTCCAGCTATTTTTTCTACCACCCCAATACACATTCCAATGCAGCACACTCACCTTAGTGCTAGGCCCTAAATCGGTTTCAGCGCCACCGGTTCCCAGCATCGACAGGCCACCCCAACTCATCAGGCCTAAGCCTATGAAAGTTAAACTAAAACGAAAACTGGGCCAACTACGGCCGGCCTGCAACCCATCCAACAGAATGGCCCACAAACCGAGCGGCAAAAGCGGAATATACATCAACAAAGCCAACTCAACAGTGCGATCACGAACAGTATGACCGATAACAGCTAACAATATAAGCAAGACAGTTGCTATTGTCAGCAAACGGCCGACGAGGCGGAACAGTCCAGCCCTAAAAAAATATGAAAAAATTTTCATTCTCAAATTTCACACATGGAATCAAGAAACCAAGTTTCTTCAAGAAACTTTTTCGCACACAAAAAATCCGATGTCTTCAAGACATCGGATTTTTAAAATTGGGCAAAAATTATTGACTTTGAAGAGAGTTTTTTTTAGAATTTTCTGGTTAGAAAGCGGCAGGTATCTGGTTCAGTACTCACCATTCCGTACGGGTTTTACCAGAGACTTACAATCTATCAATTTGCTTTTGCTGGCCGCGAATTCAGATTGTATAAAGCGGCTATCTCCCATTTTCGGTAAGCGATGAGTAGATTCACCCACTCGATGGAGTGCTATTGTTAACTTTTGTTAACATAAATGAATCGGAGAAGGTGAAAAGAAACCAAGTTTCCTTAAAAAACTTGTTTGGTTTCTACTCTGGGGAAGGGTTCGCGGCAAAATAATTCCAGAAAAAACTTTTGCCGCGAACGGAGAAGGGAGAGTAAGGATCGGCGAAAAAATAGCTATAGATTTTCAGATAATTATTTAGTCCCCTTTAGGGGACTTTCGCTTTCAGTGGTTGCCAAAGAAATTATTTACCTGAAAATATATACCTCAAGTTTTACACACCGCTAACCTCTCTATCGAGGTGAATCTTGCCTTGCAAGTTGGGAAATGTTAAATTTTTTCCGATCCTAATGTGATGGAAAAATCTATCTCACACGATGCCAAGTTTGAGTGCGGTAGAAAAAGCCCCAGTAGCCTCTGACTTTTAGTTGACCACCATCAAACCAGATTTTGCAACGGTAGATTTTGCCATTAGCCGGATCGAGGATAGTGCCGCCTGACCAGTCATCACGGTCATTCGTCAGGCCATCAACAATCACCATGCCGATGATTTTTTTGCCTTTGCGATCATCGGTGCATTTCACACAAACGGGATCGGGGTCTTCCCCGGGTTTACGAAACAACTTAATGATTTTGCCGTAAACCTTATCACCTTGCTTATAAATCCGAACAATGGATTTCGGTTCGCGGGTTTTGTCGTCAATGGTTTGCCATTGCCCGATAACGGCATTATTGCCGGCAAAGGCATTGGCCGCCGCCAAAAGTAGCCCCAAAAACAAGAAGTTAAGTCGTTTTTTCATCAGTTTGACTGGCCTCAATAAAGGTGAAAATGAACGGTTAGTATTACATTATGCGTCTATAAATACAAGCCTATCGCTAAAAATCCGATGTCTTTAAGACATCGGATTTTTTAACGGGAACACCGTCATTAAATTTTTGGCTTTTGTTCTTCAAAATGAGGCAGCCACTTCCAGTTGGGGGAGGCATCTTTCGCTTGACGAAGCAGCGCTTGGAAGTCCTTGTTCTCCCGCAACGCTTTTTTAGGCCATAAACGATCAAGCAGTTGATTCGCCAACTCGGCTTTATCGCTTGCTAAAACAAGAGCGGCTTCATATAAAGTTTTCTTGACAATTTCAGTCTCTTTCTCTTCCAACCATTCATAATCATTCAGCAGAGCATGTATGGACGTGGCTTGCAATTTGTTCTGCATCCAATCGAAATCGATCAAGAGCGATTTTAATTCGCTATGACGCTCCGCATGGTACAAGTGCATACAGAGAAATTCAAAAAAATAACCATCGTTAGGCCCACTCACCCAACCATGTTGATCACATTGGCGACGGTAAGCGGCTAACAAATGATTATGCAATTTATCCAACTCCGCTTCCGCCAATAAATAGTCATGTTGGAAGGAATGCAAACCCAAGTATCTCTTGGACGAAATTTCATAGACTTCCAACAAGCCTTTCTCAGCTAACTCATCAATGAATGCAATGGCTTTGTCGTCTGCCAGTTGGTACAGATAGCGCCATAACATAAGGACAACCGATTCTGGTATGCGCGAATAATCGCCAAAAACGGCCAATGTGAGGTAATAGTCACCCGGCTCCCCCAGCGCCTCGACATTGATGTGCAGTGCTTGCATCATAGCGCGTGGAAATTTGTCAGGAAATTCATACTCATCATCTTGTAAACGCTCCAGCAACGCTTCCCACTCCGACAAGGGTTGGCTACGTGCCACACTTGCCATTAACTGGAGTGCCAAGGGCAAATAACCACAGGCGTGTACCAACTTTTCCAAGTCGATAGGTACAGAGGAAGCCGTCACATCTTCTCGATCCACACACTCAAGGAAAAATTCTACAGCTTGTTTCTTGGTTGTGAACAGTTTTATTTCATAACCCTTTGCCGTCGTTATAAAATACTGAATAATGTCTAACAAATTGCTATCACTGCTGGTTATCAACAGTTGACAATGTTCCCCGACGATATTAAATGCCAAAACGTCTTGTGCGTCCAAGACATCATCCAAAATCAGCAAACAGGCGCGAGCGGCAAATAATTCACGCAAACGCTTAGTGCCTTCTTCCACGTCAAAAATATCAGTCGTGGTTTCACCTAGCGCATGGAAAAGCGTGACTTGGTAAGCCAGCAAATCGGCATCACTCCCTAAACGGATCCAAAATATACCCTCTGAAAACTCCTGTCGAATCTCCGTATCCCGCGCCAAAGCGGTTGCCATCACCGATTTTCCCATGCCGCTAGGGGCTTTAAGGACAAGAGGCGGTTTTTGTTTATCAGTGGCTTCTGCGAGCAATCTGGTTTTAATCTCATTGAAGAGTGACGCATTTTCCACAAAATGACTGGGTAATTCAGGAACCTGATGCAAGCTGGCTGGCTTAGTCTGTTTCTTGAGTTCTCCTAACTGAGTTTTAACGTTTTTGAGTTCAGTATCCAGATTGGTGATGACTCGTTGTAAATGGATTTTACGCTCAAGATCCGTTTTAAGGCTTTTGTAATATTGCAAATCCCCCAACATGCTATTCAACAACTCATAATGTTGTTTCAGTAAGCCGAGTTGGTGTTCTGAGAGTTCTTCCTCACTCGCAATGGCGGCTTTCTGAGGCGTTGTCTCTTGAGGCTGAGAAGTCGAGAGGGATTGCTCACGACTTTCAGCCAGTTTCGCCAGTTTCGCCACATTTTTCAGAAGTTCTTCAAACTGACTCCGAGGCAAAATGACGGCCTTTCTTTTCCCCGCGTCATCAGTAATGTATTGCAGTTGCAGCGATTTGTTATCGACAATTTTGCTTAAGTTCATGTTTTGACATCCTTATTTAATATTAACCCTCACCATAACAGTCGTCCAAACTTTAGAATCAAAAGGGCTTTGCACGTGGGATTGCCCCTACGAACCGTCGTGTCATGTAGGGGCAATCCTTTATGGTTGCCCCTTCTTTATGGTTGCCCCTTCTTTATGGTTGCCCCTTCTTTATGGTTGCCCCTTCTTTATGGTTGCCCCTTCTTTATGGTTGCCCCTTCTTTATGGTTGCCCCTTCGATATTGGCTTATCGATAAATACCCTAAAATTTATGCTTCAGTACTTACCCATTGATTGCCAGTACCCTTTAGGGTACTTTCGCTTTTAGCCAAACGCAGTAACGAGCGGAGCGAGATAATCGCTTTAGCGATTGGCTGGCGTGGAGGCCGATTATTTTGGTGTTTCCACCAGAGGCTTCTTCACTTTGGCAGGCAACTGAATAGTAAAAGTAGAGCCCTTGCCAAATTGACTTTCAACGCCGATTTCGCCGCCCATCATTTGGCAAAATTGCTTGGTGATGACCAATCCCAATCCAGTGCCGCCATATTTGCGTGTGGTAGACGCATCCGCTTGCATGAAAGCTTGGAAGACTTTTTCTATCTGCTCTGGTGTCATACCAATGCCGGTGTCACTTACCTTGAAAGCAATCCAATCATTATCATTTTGGCGCTCACGGCTTACCTCCAAAGTCACACTGCCCCGCTCCGTAAATTTGTTGGCATTGCTCAGCATATTGAGTAAACACTGGCGAACTTTAGTCACGTCTGCATACATCGTCCCCAAGTTGTCTGGACAGTTGACAGTCAAGCGATTGTTATTTTTATCCACTACCTGTTCAATGGTTCCAGTTACATCGCTTACTATCGTGCTAATCTCAACCGTCTCCAAATAGAGTTCCATCTTCCCCGCTTCAACTTTGGAAAAGTCAAGAACATCATTGATGAGCGCCAATAGATGTTTACCAGCACTCGCTATTTTTTTCAAATCGGGGACAAAGTCCTCTTGACCCATATCTTCCGCTTCTTCTTGTAACATCTCGCTATAGCCAATAATAGCGTTCAAGGGCGTGCGAAGTTCATGGGTCATATTGGCGACAAATACACTTTTGGCTTTGTTAGCTTCCTCGGCATCCGCCCGTGCTTTTTGGGCCTCTTCATTCTTTGCTTCCAAAATCGAGAATGAAATTCGTAACTGCTTAGCCATCTGATTAAAACCGTTAGCAAGCGTCCCAACTTCATCCTGATACTTAACCGTGACGTGTTGGTGCCATTCACCCTGAGAAAGCGTTTCGGCCGCGACAGTGAGCTTCAGTATAGGTTTCAGCAATTGAGTCGTTAGTAACCATATCAAAATCATCACGCTGAACACTGCAACGACGACAATCATAACGACTAATTGCAAAAAAAACCGTTCTTTTTCCAATACCTCTGCTTCTTGTTGTAGCGCGATAACGTTCCAATTGTTGGGGAGATGAACACCATAAGATAACCATTTTACGCTGTTTTCATCTATGAAGGAATAGAGGCCGGTATTGCCTTCCAAGATCGTTTTGACGGGCGGATAGTGACTGATATCTGTTAGCTTATCTCCCGTCACGTATTTTGGTTCAGGATGGGCAAGGACTTGACCCTTTTCGTCTACCAAAAAAGCATAGCCGGTCTTTCCTAAACGGATAGCCCCAACTACGTCACTGAGATCGGTTAGGAAGGTAGCGATAACAGCCACACCGACGATTTTTCCAGGCTCCTTTTCTAAAAAAGCTTGCTTCGCGGCCTTAAGAGGTTGCTTCGTTTCCTTAACAGGTTCCTTATACTTGATTAAATCAAAAGTCAGAGGATCAGCAATCCCCGTCGCTGGCAAACCAAAATACTCTGTTTGATATTGGCGGACTGCCTCTGCTGTTTTATCGTCGTAGAGACCAGAAATCTCGCCATGATAGTATTTTCGTTCTTTGAGTTTATTCTGTAATTTGGCGACTAATGTTCCTTTATCACCCATTTTTAGCGTGGGAAGCTGGCGGATTGGTGCCGCGAAGAGAATTCTAGGGACTTTAAAAGAACGAGATATGCTGGCATCGCGAACAATTTCTTCACCTGCCAGAACACGTTTAAAAAACTCACGACGGCTGACGTTACTCCGTTTTTTAACTTTGCCGGTGCCTCTAGCAATCACAACGCCTTCACTATCAAGCGTCGCGATACCGTATGTCTCACTGTAAAGACGGTAAGTGGTAGAAAGGCTAGGTAGATGCTGTTCTTCATCTAGGCTTGCAAACTGACGATTCTCGCTCAGACTACGCACAGCCAACACATTCATCTTGTCCCATCTTGAAACATTATCAGCCAAGTCAGTCACTCGCAACGCGAGCGCGTCTTTCGCCTCTTGGCGGATAATATGAGCCGCGTGAGAACTCGCATACCAGATAGCAACAAGCATAGGTGGCACAACACCTAGCAGCACAAGAACTATCGTACGGAATCGTAAACTTTGTAAGAATAATTTTTTCATGGAAAAATGTTGAACAATTGGGAAACACAGAGATCAGTGAGTGAACACCGAGTCACACGGAGTTAATTACTAGTGGTAAAAAATAGACTGTGCTTGACATCCTTTGCCGTTTTAGTATTATAAAAAATAATTGGGGCTTGCCTGGGGCGTTGCCCTAGGCTTTAATAATACTTACCGAAGGGGCTTGCCTGGGGCGTTGCCCCAGGCTTTAATAATACTTACCGAAGGGGCTTGGCTTGCCAGTGTATCTACCTGGCGAAAAGCCCCAACGGGGCGACATTAATATAGCCAGTGTATCTACCTGGCGAAAAGCCCCAAAGCGAAAAGCCCCAAAGCTCTAAGAAGCCCTACAACATCCGGTTGACTACAATTGGAAAAAGTCCTCAAAAAATTTGGTGAACAGTTAATGAAAAATCAGCACGGTTTTGTTTTAGTCACTACACTGTGGGTGTTAGCTATGCTCACCCTTGCGGCTAGTTTTTTCGCCTTGTGGACTCAGCGCACATTGACGATTGCCCAAACTCGGCAAGCCGATATACAAGGGGAAATTGATATGCTCAGTACACAGGCGAATGTCATCTATCTATTGACAACGCAGCCTTTTACGCTTGGAGGATTAACTGTTCCCGATGCGCCCGATACGATTGATAAATCTAAAAGCTATGAAGACAGTATTTTACCCGTTGGTACAGAAATTGCCGTGGATGACCGATCTTATTTTGGGCATGGCAAAGCCTTTTTTGCGTTGCAAGATGAAGGGGGACTGATTAATATTAATATTGAAACAGAACAAACTCTTGGTCGTTTGCTGGGTTTATTGGGTGTTGAAGCTAAATTACGCGCTCCCTTAATCGCCAAACTGAAAGATTACATTGATTTGGATGACTTGCATAGAGCCAACGGTGCCGAGTCCTATCACTATGAACAACGCAATTTACCGCCGCCGACTAATCGCTATTTAAAGCATCAAATGGAAACTAAAAGGGTGCTAGATTGGGCGGAACAAACCACTTTATGGGAAAATCATCAATTGAGACAATTGACGCACCTCTATTTAGCGGCACGCTCCAATATTAATACGGCCCCTTCATTGGTATTGCAAGCAGCTTATAATCTCAGCGCCAACAATGCTGAACGCATTATTAAAATGCGCGAAAGAATGCCATTTTATACTTTGAAAGGCGTTTTCCAAGTGACTGGTATACAGTTAGATGTTGATCCACTTGAAGAGAACTTTTTCCCATCTGAGTATTCACGCCTGACACTTTGGTATGCAGGTGCGCGCCGTATGCGCCAAGTTCATATAGAATTAACGCCTAATGCTGAGAAGATAAAACCTTGGCAAATTGAGTCTAGTTTGGAATTTGAACTCTTACCAATTTATGCTGACAAATTCCCTCATCATGTCCAAACGACGCTTTTTATCAGTGATCAGTTATCAGTGTTCAGTGATCAGTCGTCTAAATTTTAGTGTATGGCTAATGAGGCGCAATTGGGGGCCATAACTTAATTTGAAATCATTCAAAACCTTTTATGGCTCCTAAATCAGGTAGGCTAGTACTCTGTCAATGTCTTTTATCAGTGATCTGTTATCAGTGATCTGTCGTCTAAATTTTAGTGTATGGCTAATGAGGCGCAATTGGGGGCCATAACTTAATTTGAAACCATTCACGTCGGCAAAAGTTTCCGCAACGGAAACTTTTGCCGACGTAACATTTTATGGCCCCTAAATCAGGTAGGCTAGTACTCTGTCAATGTCTTTTTGACGGGTAACAGGAATCGTCGGCAAAAGTTTTTCGCTGAAAAACGGGAGCAACGATTGGAGTCCTGCCAAACTAAAGTTTGGACTCCATTGAGAATGTACCTACTTATATCTACAAAAACGCAATGAGATTATTTTCACCCCGACGCTATCTACAAAAACGCAATGAAATTGTCACACCGCAAAGTCGAAAAGGGCGGCGCGAATGGGTTATCTCACGTAGCCTCTGTTACTATCGTCTCTTTTCCTTGACAGATATTCCAGCCGCTCGTCGAGACAGCGTTTTGCAACTTCAAATTAAACAATGGAGTCCTTTTCAAGATTATGCCAGTTATATTGTCTGGCAAGGTGGGCAAGCGCAAGTCTGGATTTGGGATAAACAACAACAGCAAAATCTGCTGACAGAAACGGGCATCAAAAAAGCCACTTGTTTGCCAGAAAGCCTGTTACGGACACGTTGCACCAAGGATACGATACAATTGCTCCAATGTTTAGAAGGCTTTGAAGGACAAATCTGGATAGACGGTTTATTAATAGGTAGTCGTTGGTGGGCACAAATCCCCAACGAAACACAATGGGCAAACTTTCAGCGTGCCCATAGCTTGCCGGCAAGTACCGAGGAACCCAGCCCGATTGAAGAAGCTTTGCTAAAGCGCCCTTGGGGGCGGAGTAAAAAGCATTTTAGTCGATTTAAGTTGTTTCATGAACGGATATGGGTGACTTTGGGCGCGGCTATTTTTATCGTTGTCTTAACTTGGCAAACCGTTAGCATTTGGAAATGGCAACAAGCCACGGAGCAACTGCAAACACAGATTGATGAATTGAATGAAAATGTTGCACCTATCTTGGCAGCACGCAATCAAGCCTTCGCTGACAAAAAACAATCTGAACAGATACTGGCTTTGGCTCCCTATCCTTCGCAACTGGAATTGATGACACAAGTGGCTGAAAAACTGCCACGCCGGAACACCAAACTAATAGAATGGTTCTATCAAATTGGAGAATTGCGCTTTACAATTGAAACCCGTAGACTTGATCCTACTTTTTATGTAAAAACTTTTCAAGCACTGCCCTTATTTAGAGATGTCAAGGCAGAAACGGGGCGCAAATCAAATCAAATCATTATCAGTATGCAGCTTACTATACAAATGAAAAATGAAAAATGAAAAATGAAAAATGAGTTTGTAAATGAGTCATTTTAGAAATAATTCAATGACTGGATCGCATTTTCAGTTTCACGGTTTTAAAGAAAGTACGTTCCGTATAAATAAGGTTAAAGGGGAAACGGGAAAGTTTTCATTAACTAAGGGCCATTTTTCAGTTTTCATTTTTCAGTTTTCAGTTTTCAGTTTTCAGTTTTCATTCCTTCGCAATTACCAATGTCTAAAACCTTTTCTTCACTCTCAACTGAACTACGCAAAAATACCCGTCTCCGTGCCGGGCTATGGTTAATTGTGGCGATATCAATAAGTTATCTTGTTCTCCTGCTCAATGATTACCAAGTCAAACTACAGCAGGAGCATCAGAGCGCCTCAACCCGTTTAAATCAGTTGCAAACCATTACCAGTCAAACCCAATGGTTAGAGCGAGCCGCCCAAGCGCAAGCATTGCGTAGTCAACTCCAAGTCAAATTCTGGCAAGCCAACACTCAAGGGTTAGCTCAAGCCACCTTTCAAAAGTGGCTAGACACCGAAATGAAGCGTGCTAAACTGATAAAAAAGGCGTATTTGCGAATCAAATCTGTTTTGGAAATGCCCAACGACACTAACGCATGGAAAGTGACAGCCAGAATAGATGCGCCTTTTACGCAGCGAAGCTTAAACCGATTACTATTCGCAATTGCTCAACATCCACTGTTCATTGTGACTGAGCGTTTAGAGATTCGCCATTCAAGAACACCAAGGCTTACGCTTATCGTTAGTGCTTATTTTAAAGCGCCAGTGGTTTCCTCATAACAGCGGAGTCCAAACTTTAGTTTGGCAGGGTGTCCATATTTGTCCAAGTGATAATTGACATGATACGTGTTATTTTTTTATTAATTTTGTTAGCGGGGTTGACAGGACTGTTAACCAATCAGCAAATTCAGATACCCAAGGCGAGGCAAACGACAGAAGCTTCTGATGATACTTGGAAATTGCCAAAGGAGTCTATCGCGCCTAATCCGTCAAGGCTCCATGTCAAACTACGCCAACTCAGCCCTTGGGAAACAGATAACCAAACAACGACATCAAAAAGTTCATCTAGCCCACGAAAACAAAAAACCAAGTGGAAGTTTGTCGGTATCGTTCAAAAAGGCCGCCAACGCTATGTTATGCTGTTAGAAAATAACAAAGTTACCCAATATGGCTTAAAGAGTTCTTTGCCGGGGGGTGCTTATTTACGTCGGATAAATGATGATTCCATTGAAGTCATCCAAGACAACGGTGAAGTTGAAGTGATTCACCTGTATCGTTAGTAAACATTTCAGGAGTCCAAACGACGCGTCGTTTTTAGTTTGGCAGTGCCAGAGTATTTAAATCCGTCCAAACTAGACGCAAAAATTTTTGCGTCAAAAAAACACTTTTGCGTAGATTGGACTCTGCCAAACTTTTAGAGTCCTGCCAAACTCAAGTTTGGACTCCTACCAAACTAAAGTTTGGACTCCTACCAAACTAAAGTTTGGACTCCTTTACACTGATCACTGTCCAAACTCGTTTATCCGCGTAATTCGTTGTACTTACTTAATTAATTCGTTTATCCGCGCAATTCGTTGTACTTACTTAATTAATTCGTTTATCCGCGTAATTCGTTGTACTTAGTTAATTAATTCGTTTATCCGCGTAATTCGTTGTACTTTTACAGCTCCTGAGTTGTTTTACCATGTCATGAAATTCAGTTAAGGCTTCTTCAATATTGGTTATGTCGAACTCTTGGGCAAAGCGACGCAAATTTTCACCATAATGGCTTAAACTTAGCGCGTTATACTCTGTTCCTAACGCTATCACTTTATTGCCGAAATCGCTAATCGCTTCTATTTCCATCAACCCGTTTATCTTTTCCCAGAGTGGCATGATTTCTTCCAGTGTTTCTATCAATTCTGGGAGTTTGGCAATCTCAGAGGTTGTTTTCAAGGTGTTAACCTCTGCATCGGTATGACTAACCGGATCGACCAGCTTGTGCTTTAAATAATGTGATAACTCGTTAAAGAGCGCATGCGTATTAACGGGTTTAGACAAATATCCGTTAAATCCGTATGTCTTTATCTGCTCGCCCAGTGTGATAGAGGCCGTTAAAGCAATAACAGGTATATTAAAGGTATTCGGATTTGCTTTCAACGCTTGCGTGGCTTCATAGCCGTCCATCACGGGCATTCTAATATCCATTAAAATGAGAGCCGGATGATATTCTTCTGCAAAGAGCAAAGCCATTTGTCCGTTTTCGGCTTCAACAATGTCCAAGTTGACTTGAGACAAATATTCCTTGATGAGTTCGCGGTTGGAATCAATATCATCCACAACCAGTACCCGAGCCTTTTCAAAGGAAATATTCTTAAAATCAAAGGATTTATCTTGTGTATCAACCGACTCTATGGATGCTACTTCGATATCCCGTAAAGTGATTTCAAAAACGCTCCCTTGGGCTACGGTACTCTTGACCGAAATTTGACCATTCATCATTTCGACCAGTCGTTTGGTAATGGCTAATCCAAGTCCGGTGCCGCCATATTTTCGGGTACTTTGACCATCCTGTTGGCGAAAGGATTCAAAAATAAGTGCCTGTTGATCTTCTGGGATACCGATACCAGTATCGGCCACCGAAATGATAAAATCAACTTTGCTGTGATCGGCCACTTTATAGATTTTTTGGGCACTCAGTTTGAGGTATCCTTTTTCAGTAAATTTGATGGCATTGCCGATAAGGTTGAGCAGCACTTGTCGCAGCCGGGTTTCATCCAGTAGCAGTGCCGGCGGTAACGCGTTGTCAATATCTACAATGAATTCTAAGTTTTTCTCGGCTATCTTGAGAGCGAAAATTTGCTTTAATTCATTGAAAATGAGACAAGGATCCACAGCCTCGTATTGAATTTCTAGATGCCCAGCTTCGATTTTGGAAAGATCAAGTATATCATTAATTAATGTTAACAGACTTTTGCCGGCCGTTTGAATGGAGTCCAAATAACCCTTTTGCTTTTGATCGGTAATCCGTGTAGACAACAGTTCACTGAAACCGATAACCGCATTCATGGGCGTACGTATTTCATGGCTCATATTGGCCAGAAATTCACTTTTGGCGCGATTGGCGGATTCGGCCGACTCGGTGGCCTGTTTTAAGGCGATTTCTGTGAGTTTAAGTGGAGTGATATCTTGTGCAATACCAACACTTCGCCGTTCTTGGGTACCCTCCACTTTAAACAAAAAAGTGCGTGCCCAAATCCAGCGTATTTCACCATCCGGTCTTTTTATGCGATATTCCTGATTAAAGTTAATTTCTTTGAGGTATTCATTTTCAACAGCCTTGATGACGCGATCTCGATCTTCAGGAATAATGATTTCCAGAAACTGATTCGGATTTTGGTAAAGTTCTTCGCATTTAAAACCAAACACCGTTTCGTAGGCGGGGTTGATATAAAGCATTTGCTCCGGTGTCCGTAAAAAAAGGACTTGTTCAAGATCGTAATTCTGTTGTTAAGTATCAACATGTATCAACAAATGTTGATAAATCCGAACACGGGAACGATCAACCCATTATCCCCTCGCTATCGCTTAGGGTTACTTGATGAACACTCGTTGTGTTGGGTGTAACCAGTCTTTGACGTAATCACCCACTTTTTCAACCAGTTTACCGAATGAAAACTTGGAATCACTTTTCCTTAAAATGTTATATGCGCCATTGGCGTCAGCATTGACCAAGGTTCCATCTTGACTCTGGTACAAACCACGCTTAATTCGTTTACCGCTATAGGTAGGTTTGGCCTCTTTTACATACTTTTTAGGCATTTTATCACCGTCAACAAAACTCGCTTTTGACGTGTAGCTCTCGTTTGCAACTGTTAATTTTATAGAATGAAGCCCAAGTTTGTAACGTAATTTGTCCACAAACTGGCCGAGAGACAAGTTCACGAAGTTTTGATTAGTCTTTTTGCCTAAGTTAATATGATCAAGGGATTTGGTGACATCACCAACAACAACTTTTGATATATTATTGACCAAACAAATTTTTACGACATGTGCGGTGGCTTTATGCAAGCAATCATTGATTCTAGCATTGCGCCAATCTGTCAGGTTTTGCAATCTATTTGACCATTTTTTACCTCGATATTTTTCGAGTTCAGATTGAATTTTAGCTTTTCGTTTGTTGTAGTAAGCATTAACCGATTTAATTCGCCTACCATCAATGATAAAAGGCTTGATAACACCATTGGTGACGCAAGTGGCTAAGTTATTCAAACCTAAGTCAATTGACATGACTTGATCATTTGGTACCGCTTGCTGATAGGTAGCTTGATTTTCCTCATAAACAAAAACGGCTTGGAATGAGTGCGGTTTGGGTATAATTTCTACCTGTTTGATATTTTTACCTATCAGTTGTTTGGGTAAAGGAATTTTTAATTCGTTTCCCTTGGTCGCATCCAAAACCACTTTGTCAAAGTCAATTTGAAAAGCTTGAAAATCATAAATCAAGTTATCATATTGACTTTTCTTGAAACGAGGCGGCTTTGGTTGTCCCTTATATTTGCTGGGGTTTTTCTTAAAATCTTGAGTTGCTACAAAGAAAGACTTGAAATTTTTATCCAGTCTTCTCAAGATTTGTTGGGATACCTTAGCTTTAAGAAGCTTGTAATTGATCTCTCCTTCCAAATTATGGACTTGTTTCATGGCTTTATCCATTTGAGGGTAACTAAAGTATTTACCTGTGGCCTCATAAGCCTGTCGCAAAGTCCATAAAGTTTGGTTGTAGAGATTTTTTGCATGAGCAGTCAGCTTCCTAAGCCGTTTAAACTGGGATTTATTCAATCCTCTAATTTTGGTTTTCAGTGCTTTCTTCATTTAGCACCTCAATAGCACGTTGAACACGCCGTTTGGAATAATGTTTCATTGAAAAACAGTGAATCAATGTAATGATCTCGTTCATTATTTCCTCGCTGTCTAGTATATACGGACTTTCTCGGTTAAAATGGCGGTGGCTTAAAATAAATACGATTTTATCGCCTTCACGTCGGGCTAAGGTAAATTCACCGGTTTCACCAAAACCTTCGTAATGCTTGTGAGCATCGATAATTTGGCTCAGCGTCGCAACGGAGGCACCGCCTACCACATCCTCAGCACTGTGTTTGGCATCAAAACGGGCAACGGCTTCAATGAGTCGCGCTTGAGTCTGTGCTATTTCCATCAAACGTTCTTGTTCTTCTTCAAAAGCGGTTGTATAAAGCAACCAGCCGGTAATGGCAGAAAGTAAGAAAGCGGAAATAGTCAGAATGGCGGATGAAAATATGACGATTCTTGTACGATAAGTTTGTTTATTTAGAAATTGCATTTTATATGAAACCTTTTAAAAATCAGATTTATTGAAGAAATAGGATTTTTTCGTAGTAAGAAAGACTTAAAGTTTGTAGTAGGCGCTTTAGCGCCTAAGTTTGTAGTAGGCGCTTTAGCGCCTAAGTTTGTAGTAGGCGCTTTAGCGCCTAAGTTTGTAATAGGCGCTTTAGCGCCTAAGTTTGTAGTAGGCGCTTTAGCGCCTAAGTTTGTAGTAGGCGCTTTAGCGCCTAAGTTTGTAGTAGGCGCTTTAGCGACTTAATCTTTATGTAAGTTGTGGCTAAATAAAATACCCACACAGTAAAAAAACTTTGTTTCTCTATGGGTATATTATTTTCACGCTCCACCCCAAACTAAAGTTTGGACTCCTACCAAACTACTCCAGTGCCAAAGCTGAAGTTTTGGATTCCAGCGCTTTTACGAAGCGGGAAGGCGAATATAAAATCGACTTCCTTTTCCTTCTTCACTTTCAACTCCTATCGTACCGCCGGTTTTTTCTACAAATTCTTGGCACAAAATTAAACCTAAACCAGTGCCTTTTTCTTCGCCAGTTCCAATCGTGGTATGACTCACCTCAATTCGGAACAGCTTGTCAATGTCTTGGGGAGTTATGCCAACGCCGGTGTCTGAGATTGAGATTTCAATCACATTTTCTTCTGTTTTAGAAAAAATTTCTACTTGGCCGTTTGTCGGGGTGAATTTGATGGCATTTGAAAGTAAGTTTCTGATGATCGTGTCAAGCATATCTTCATCCGCAACAACGGATGTGCTCTCTAAAACGGAAGAAAAAAAATTGAGTTGTTTCGTTCTTGCGTTGTTCCTTAGCAGGGCAAGGTTTCGGTCAACAATCTCTTTCAAGTTTAATGTGACCGGTGTCACTTGTATTCGGCCAGTTTGTGATCTTGACCAGTCTAACAGGTTCCTTAATAAACTATAGCCTTCTTCTAAGCTGTTCTGAATCAGCGCCAAAAACTCTTCTCTTTCACTTTCCTCAAGTAGTTGTCCACCCTGCGCTCTTAACAGGTTTGATGAGCCAAGTGAGGCATTGAATATATTCGTTAAATCGTGCGCGATGATGGAGAAAAATTTGTCTTTGGTGGCAAGGGCTTGTCTGAGTTCTTCTTTTGCCGCTCTTAGTTCAAGATGCGTATTGACGCGCGTCATTAATTCGTTGCTATTGAAGGGTTTGGTGACATAATCAACGGCTCCCAGTTCTAAACCTTGAATCACATCTTCTTTTTCGGTTTTGGCCGTCAAAAAAATCACCGGGATATCCTTGGTGGCCGCATTTTGCTTGAGTTGTTTGCAGACTTCAAAGCCGTCAATGTTGGGCATCATAATATCCAGCAAAATGAGATCAGGGTGTCTCTTTTTGACATAATTCAATGCTTTCATGCCATCTTGGGCTAAGGCAGGACTGAGGCCGTTTGTCCTCAGTATACTTCCCAAAACTTTAAGATTTTGTGGATTGTCATCCACGACTAAGACCAGTTTTTTGCTCATATGGGGTTTCCTGTTGATACCAATTTGTGCTTATTTTACAATGACTCATTCATTAAGTTCCAAGGGCGATAGCCAGGGGCGTTAGCCAGGGGCGATAGCCAGGGGCGTTGGCACTGGCTATATTAATAAGTACTGAAGCACAAATAAACAGGTATTTTACTGCAAAGGGCAACCATAAAGGATTGCCCCTACCATGTCCGATGATGTGTAGGGGCAATCCCTTGTGGTTGCCCCTTGTGCTTGCCCCTTGTGGTTGCCCCACTTCTTTATGCTTCTGTTAAAATACCTGAAAATTTAGGGCTCAGTACTTATCGCCCCGTTGGGGCTTTAAAATTCCAAGGGCGAAATTCGTTTATTCCCCAATTCGTTGTACTCGTTTTACCATGGCAGGAAATTCGTCCAGTGTCTTTTCGATATTGGTGATGTCGAAATCTTGGGCTAAGTCACGCAAATGTTCGCCATAACGGGAGAGAACTCGCACGCCATATTCACAACCAAAGTTTATCACTTTTTCGGCAAATTCTTCAATGGCATCCATTTCCATCATGTCGTTTATCTCTTCCCAAATGGGCATCATCTCATTTTCAAGTTTGCCTATCAACTCTGGGAGTCTCGCAATGTCAGAGGTTAGCATGGTGTCTGCCCCCACGGCGGCCTCTGTGACTGGCTCAGCCGACTTTTTGGCATGCTTTAAATACTGTGATAATTCGTTAAAGAGGGCCGGCGTGTTAATGGGTTTGGATAAATAGCCATCAAAACAGTGGGCTTTTGATTGATCACTTGCTGTGACAGAGGCCGTTAAAGCGATAACCGGTATATCCAAGGTATTCGGATTCGCTTTCAATTGTTGGGTGGCTTCATAGCCATCCATGATCGGCATTCTGATGTCCATTAAAATCATATCCGGCCGATATTCGTCTGTAAATAGTAAGGCTTTTTGCCCATCTTCGGCCTCTATAACGTCCAGATTGACTTGAGACAAGTATTCTTTGATGAGACGGCGGTTGGCTTCAATATCATCCACAACGAGTACTTGGGCCTTGTCAAAGGAAATACCATTGAAATCAAAGGCTTGCTCATGCGTATCAACGGCCTGTGTGGATGAGACTTCGACATCCCGTAACGTGATTTCAAAAACGCTGCCGCGCCCGACGCTACTCTTGACCGAAATTTGACCGTTCATCATTTCTACCAAGCGTTTGGTAATGGCGAGTCCCAGTCCGGTGCCACCGTATTTGCGGGTACTTTGACCGTCCTGTTGTCGGAACGATTCAAAAATAAGTGCCTGTTGATCTTCGGGAATACCAATGCCAGTATCGGCCACTGTGATGATCAAATCAAGTTTGCTAGAAATCCCCCCTGGCCTCAAAATTTCCTCAGGCTTCCCTTTTTCAAAGGGGGGTGTAGGGGGGATTTTCGGGATTTGGGCGCTCAGTTTGATGTCGCCCTTTTCAGTAAATTTGATGGCATTACCAATTAAATTAAATAGCACTTGCCGCAGCCGAGTTTCATCTAATACCAGCGCCGGTGGCAATTCTTTGTCAATATCCACAATGAATTCAAGATTTTGTTCGGCGGTTTTGAGCACAAAAATTTGCTTTAATTCATTAAATATGATAGTTGGATTGACAGCTTCATACTGAATTTCCAATCGCCCAGCCTCAATTTTGGACAAATCAAGTATATCATTAATCAGAGTCAGCAGACTTTTGCCGGCCGTTTGAATGGAGTCCAGATAACTCTTTTGCTTTTTATCTGTGACAAGTGTGGACAACAGTTCACTGAAACCTATCACGGCGTTCATGGGCGTGCGGATTTCATGGCTCATGTTAGCCAAAAATTCACTCTTGGCGCGGTTGGCAGACTCAGCGGCTTCCTTGGCTTGTGTCAATGCTTTTTCAGATTGTTTTCGCTGAAAGATATTTCTCACCAAAACAATGACTTCATTGTCATTGACTTTCACAAAACGCGCTTCAAAATCCTGCAATTCGTTGTTGATGGGCATTTGATATTCAAATTGAGACACCGTGTTTTTGAGTGTACGCTCAATAGCGAACGCGACAGCACTGGCAAATCCCTTGTGAAACACTTCATCAACCCTTTTACCGAGAAATTGTTCTGTTGGCATTACTAAATCGCTTTCACGGCTACTCTTGTAGCTGAGAAAAACCCCTTTGCTGTCGAGATGAAACAGCAAATCAGGGATTGATTGGAGAATGGCGTGGTTTTTAGCTTCGCTATCCCTTAATGCTTTTTCGGCCTGTTTGCGTTCAGTGATGTCGCGGACAATGCCAACGAACTTGCGCTGATTACCAAGCCACATTTCGCTGACAGCCAGATCAAGTGGAAAAATTGTACCTTCCTTGCGTTGTCCTTGGACTTCTCGGCCGATCCCAATGATTTTTGCAATCCCCGTGGACTTATAGTTTTGAAGATAACTGTCATGCTCGCAGCGGTAAGGCTCTGGCATCAGTATCTTGACATTTTTGCCGAGTACTTCATGGGCAAAGTAGCCAAAGATTTGCGCCGCCGCTGGATTAAACGATTCAATAATGCCGTATTCATCAATGGTGACAATACCGTCCACAATGTTCTCAACAAGGGTGCGGAGACGTGTTTCGCTTTCACGCAATTGTTTTTCAGCCCGTTTGCGGTTGGTGATGTCAGTCACAAACGCAAAACTGGCCCTCATTTTTTTTGCTTCATCTACCAGCGTTGTTGCGTTGAAATGCGTAAAAACCTCATGACCGTTTTTATGTTTTAAGGTAATTTCATAACTGTGGTTAGGTTTAGAAGACCGTTTTGCAATTTGCGCTTTAAAAATAGTGAGATTTTCTTCATCCACAAAATCAAAGGGCTTTTTGCCCATCATTTCTTCTCGAAGATAACCCAACATCTGACAAAGTGATTGATTCACGTCAATCGTTCTAGCTTGTTCGTCTATTAGCCAGTAACCTTCTGAAGTCGTTTCGATAATGCGCCGATGCCGCTCTTCACTTTGTCGCAACGCGTTTTCGGCGAGTTTGCGCTCGGTAATGTCTTCAATCTTGGCGAGAAAATAAAGGAAGTCCCCCTTTTCATTATGAAAAAGCGAAACCGCTAAATGTGCCCAAATCAACTTTCCGTCTTTTCTAATGTATCGTTTTTCCATTTGGTAGCATGAAATGACACCATTTAAGGCTTGTTTGATCAATTCTCTATTTTGGGGCATATCCTTTGAATAGGTAATATCGACAACCGTCAGTCTAATCAGTTCTTGTTCACTATAGCCCAACATCTGGCAAAAAGCGGCATTGACTTTGATGAGCCGAAAGGCCGCATCAATAATAGCCATACCAATGGGCCCTTCTTCAAACATTTTGCGAAACCGCTCTTCATTCTGTCGCAATTGTTCTTGGGCTTGCTCGCGTTCAGTAATGTCTCGATAGACATATTGAATAACCGGTTTGTCTTGAAGATAAATCAGATGGGCCGATATTTCAGCCGGTATTTCATGTCCATCGGAACGAAGCACCGGCAATTCAATGGGAATGATTTGATTTTCTAGCGTCAATAGCGCATGTTGAGCAAATATTTCCGTTAATTCAAGGGTTGAAGGCGGGTGTAACTGTGATTGGTTAAGTCCAATAATCTCCTCACGGGGTTTTTGCAATAATTGTGAGGCGGCGGGATTAATGTCAAGAATTTTGCCGCTGTTAGGCTCTGTCAAAAATATCGCATCCGGCGCACCTTCAAAGATGGCTCGAAATCGTTCTTCACTTTCTATCATTCGGGTGATGATGGGATTGACGAGACGGATGATCGCCACGAAACCTATCATTATGATTAAACAGGTAATTCCCATCGCAATTAGCCCTGTGCGGATAAAGGGAGCGCGGATTTCAGTGATATCGATTTTGGCGACAATCCCCAGATTTAAAAAGGACACCGGCTCGTAAGCGGCTAACACCGTAGCCCCTCGGTAATCTAAACCAACAAGAATACCTGAGTTGCCCTGAAGTGCTTGGCGCATGGGTTCTGCTAGTCGTGAGTTAAAGGGCACCTGCTTTGGTTTTTCCAAGCTTGAATGACGGTGGCGAAGCAAAAACACGATTTGTTCGGCTTGTCGTTTTGCTAAAGTAAATTCACCTGTTTCGCCAAAACCTTGGTAATGGCTATGTGCATCGACGAGTTGTTTGAGGATGGTGGAAAAGACTTCTGAAGGGGGTACGTGTTTGAGATCAGAACGCGCCATTGCCTCAATCATCCGCGCCCGGCTCTGCGCTATCTCTATCAAGCGTTTTTGCTGTTCTTCAAAAGCCGTTTCATAAAGTAACCAGACGATAACGGCTGAGAGTAAACCGGCTGAAATCGCGAGAATGGCGGATGAAAATATAAGGATTTTTTTCTGGTAAATTTTTTGGCTTAGAAATGGCATTTGATATTCCTTTTGATTATATTAGTGCCGGAAGGCGGAAATCCTCAGTTATCAGTGATCAGTTATCAGTGTTCAGTGATCAGAAGTCCAAACTTTAGTTTGGCAGGTTTTGAGTTTGGCAGGAGTTCAAACTTTAGTTTGGCAGTGCCAGAGAAAGTTTGGCAGTGCCCTTAAACCAAGTTATAGGGCCATTCTTTAATTTGAAAACTTCCAAACTATTTTATGGCCCTCAAACAAGAATTGTTCAAAATAACCCTATTAAATAAATGCTTTTATTGACTCATTCGTTGTACTCATTCGTTGTAGTCATTCCTACCACGAAGTCAGGAAATGCCGCCAACCTTAAGGAAAACCAGTGGAACAACCCCAAAGCCTTAAGGAAAACCGGTGGAAAGGTATATATACTTAGCACCGATCGAGGCCTCGATCACAAATTGCTTTTTTGTCATTTCTTTTTTCGGAGAAATAGGGTTTTCATGGCTGTTAGCGAAATTGCGCTTTTGTCATTTCTACAGATACGAAATATGGTTTTCATGGAACAATTTATCGCAGTGTGATACATAATATAAAACTTAAGGATGGCGGTGTCTAGTATAAGAGGTGCCCTGAAAACACCCTCTACTTAGATGCCGACTTGACTGATAACAGAACCAAAGTGGCTCATGAAAACGACTTAACTCAGAAAACCGCCAAAGTCACTCAACTTGAAAACTATTCTCCTTTGCACCGCGAAATGAAAGTCAAAGTGGGCCAAGTTGTCGGATTGATAGGTATGAGTTTTTCCAAGCGATACTTAAAAACGACTTTCAGAAAACCGCCTAACTCACTCAACTTGAAAACTATTCTCCTTTGCACCGCGAAATGAAACTCAAAGTGGGCCAGGTTGTCGGATTGATAGGTATGAGTTTTTCTAAGCGATACTTAAAAACGACTTAACTCAGAAAACCGCCTAACTCACTCAACTTGAAAACACCCTCTACTTATAATAAGCCTACTTGACTGAGAAAAGAACTAAAGTCGCTCAACTTAAAAACGACTTAACTCAGAAAACCGCCTAACTCACTCAACTTGAAAACACCCTCTACTTATAAGCCGACTTGACTGATAACAAAACCAAAGTTGCTCACTTAAAAACGACTTAACTCAGAAAACCGCCTAACTCACTCAACTTGAAAACACCCTCTACTTATAATAAGCCTACTTGACTGAGAAAAGAACTAAAGTCGCTCAACTTAAAAACGACTTAACTCAGAAAACCGCCTAACTCACTCAACTTGAAAACTATTCTCCTTTGCACCGCGAAATGAAAGTCAAAGTGGGCCAAGTTGTCGGATTGATAGGTATGAGTTTTTCCAAGCGATACTTAAAAACGACTTTCAGAAAACCGCCTAACTCACTCAACTTGAAAACTATTCTCCTTTGCACCGCGAAATGAAAGTCAAAGTGGGCCAAGTTGTCGGATTGATAGGTATGAGTTTTTCTAAGCGATACTTAAAAACGACTTAACTCAGAAAACCGCCTAACTCACTCAACTTGAAAACTATTCTCCTTTGCACCGCGAAATGAAAGTCAAAGTGGGCCAAGTTGTCGGATTGATAGGTATGAGTTTTTCCAAGCGATACTTAAAAACGACTTTCAGAAAACCGCCTAACTCACTCAACTTGAAAACACAGTCTACTTACTTAGATGCCGACTTGACTGAGAAAAGAACTAAAGTTGCTCAACTTAAAATCAGAAAACCGCCTAGTACAGTAAGGCGGAAGTTTCCATACCATCCTAACGCCAACGGCTGATGCTGTTGGCTGTGGGTGGTATGGATATTTCCGCCCTCCTGCACTAGCCTAACTACTCACTCAACCTGAAAACGACTTTTCTCGTTCCAAACTGAAGTTTGGAAACGTATTCTCCTTTGCACAGCGAGATGAAAGTCAAAGTGGGCCAGGTTGTCGGATTGATAGGTATGAGTTTTCTATCAGATTTAACCGCATGATGCACTGAACGATGCGCGTTGCTGAATGAAATTCGTTGTCAATCAATCGAACTCAATCCGTTTATCGGCCCGTCATCCGTTGTTCTAAGCATGAAGTCAGGAAATGCCGCCAATGTTCGTTCAACACCATCAATGTCGAAATCCTCGGCCAATTCACGCAAATTCTCAGCATAATCCATTAAATGCTGTGCTTTATGCTTTTTTCCTAATTTTATTAATTGCACAGCAAAATCATCAACAGCATCTGTTTCCACCATTTTACTGATTTTATCCCACACGGGCCGCATTTTCTCTTCCAATGTCTGGCGCAAGACAGATATTTCAACAATCTTTTCAAGAGTTGGCGTTTCTACGGTAGCCGTCACGGCTTGAGTTCCAAGTTCTGCCGGCTTGGTGTGCTGTAAATAGTGGGAGAGTTCGTTAAACAGATCATGCGTCTTAACCGGTTTAGATAAATAGCCGTCAAAACCGTGCGACTTTATCTTTGATTTATCCTCCAGTGTGACAGAGGCTGTTAAAGCAATAATCGGTATATCATCGGTACCTGGATTCTCTTTCAACAGTTGGGTGGCTTCATAACCATCCATCACTGGCATTCTAATATCCATTAAAATGAGTTCAGGATGATATTCTTCGGCAAAAAGTAACGCTTTTTGCCCATCTTCTGCTTCTAACACGTCCAGATTGACTTTGGGCAACCATTCTTTGATGAGATTGCGATTGGATTCAATATCATCCACTACCAGTACTTGGGCCTTTTCAAAGGAAATGCCTTTGCAATTAAAACCTTCATCTTGTGAGTCTGCCAATGCGGTGGCGGAAACTTCGACCTCTCGTAACGTGATTTCAAAAATGCTCCCTTCACCCACGGTACTTTTGACAGAAATGTGACCGTTCATCATTTCTACCAAGCGTTTGCTGATGGCTAATCCTAGTCCGGTACCCCCATATTTTCGGGTACTTTGACCATCCTGTTGGCGGAATGATTCAAAAATAAGGGCCAGTTGATTTTCGGGAATACCGATGCCAGTATCGGCCACCGAGATGATTAACTCGACTTTGCTGGAAATCTTCCCCGGCCCCAAAATCCCTTTTTCAAAGGAGGGAGTTGGATGAATTTTGGCGCTCAGTTTAATGTAGCCCTTGTCAGTGAACTTGATGGCATTACCGATAAGGTTCAGCAACACTTGCCGCAACCGCACTTCATCCAATACCAACGCTGGCGGCAATTCTTTATCAATATCGACAATGAATTCTAGGTTTTGCTCGGCGATTTTAACGGCAAAAATCTGTTTTAATTCATTGAAGAGGGTATAAGAATTGACCACTTCATACTGAATCTCTAACCGCCCGGCTTCAATCTTGGACAAGTCAAGAATATCATTAATCAGAGTCAACAGTGCTTTTCCAGCCGTTTGAATGGAGTTCAGATAACTCTTTTGCTTTTTATCTGTAACAAGTGTGGACAACAGTTCACTGAAGCCGATCACCGCATTCATGGGCGTGCGGATTTCATGGCTCATGTTAGCCAGAAATTCACTTTTGGCACGGTTGGCAGACTCAGCAGCCTCTTTAGCTTGTTTTAGGGCGGCCTCTGATTGCATGCGTTCTGTAATGTCCTGAATGGTCCAAAAAACTTGAATAGGCTTATGATTTAAATCATATTCAACCTCATTCTGCTCATCGACAAAGCGTATCTCACCATCAGGACGGATAATTCGATGTTCAATCTGAATAGGCTTTGCACCGGCTTGTTGCATTTTTTATCGGGCGAATTCAACATCATCAGGATGAAAACACTCAAAGAAGGCCTCTAATGTTGGCTGAAATTCTGCCGAATTGACACCAAATATTCGATAGACTTCGTCTGAGCACGTAATCTGATTCGTTTCTACATTCAAACGCCAATTACCTAAATGGGCAATTTGCTGAGCTTTGGCTAAAGCGCTCTGATTTTCATGCAGGGCTTCTTCGGCACGTTTGCGTTCTGTGATATCTTCAACCATTGCCACAAAGTACGGGGCATACCGTTCTCATCATAAAAACAGGAAACCGTTATATTCCCCCAAACCAACTGTCCTTCTTTTTTAACGTATCGTTTTTCCAGTCGGAAAAACGTTATTTCTCTCTTTAACAATCGCTGCATTTGCTCTTCACTCTTGGGCTGATCCTCTGGATAGGTAATGTCAGCAATTGTTAGTTCAAGAAACTCTTGTTTTGTATAGCCCAACATCTGACAAAAAGCGTTATTGACTTTGATGAACTCACGAGTTGGGCCGCTAAGAACCATACCAAGCGGGGCATTCTCAAAAATGGTGCGAAACCGTTTTTCACTGGCACGCAATTTGTCCTCGGCCAGCTTACGTTCCGTAATGTCTTCAACCTTACCCAGAAAATAAAGCAGTTCCCCGTTATCATTCTGAAAAAATGAAACCGCTAAATGTCCCCAGACTAAGTGCCCATCTTTTCTAATGTAACGTTTCTCCATATGGTAAGATGAAAGTTTGCCATTTAAGGCTTGGTTTACCCGTTCTTGATTCTGGGGCATGTCATCAGGATAAGTAATATCGGCAACCTTTAAATTGAGCAGCTCTTGTTCGGTATAGCCCAACATCTTACAAAAAGCCGCGTTGGCTTTGATGATATCAAGATCAGGGCTACCAATGACCATACCAATGGGGCCATCTTCAAACATTTTGCGAAACCGCTCTTCACTCTGTCGCAATTGTTCTTCTGCTTGCTTGCGCTCGCTAATGTCTCGAAAGATAGCTTGAAGCATTGGTTTGCCTTGAAGGTGAATCACATTGGCTAATATTTCAACCGGTATTTCACCGCCATCAGAACGGAGGGCAAGTTCTTCAATCAGCAGGGTTTTTCCAATTTCTAGCGCCTGTTGACTATGTTGAGCAAATTTTTTCCTGACAATTTTTTCCCTTGCCGGTGGATGCAACTGTGATTGGTGAAGCCCAATAATTTCTTGGCGAGATTTGAGTAGCAATTGTGAAGCGGCGGAATTGGCATCAATAATGGCACCCGATTTAGAATCAGCTATAAATATGGCATCTGGCGCACCTTCAAATAAAGCCCGGAAGCGTGCTTCACTTTCTTGTAATGCTTTTTCGGCCTGTTGGCGCTTAGCACTAATTCTCAGCATCGTGATGCCATACACTAAATCCGCCGCTAAATCTTCAAACAGGCGCACCGTATCCCTCTCAAACGCATTGGGTTCTGTCGCATAAACATTGATTGCACCAATCGTTTGACCGTCTAGCTTCAGAGGCATCGCCATTGACGAGGCATATCCACGTTGCAAAGCTTGAAAACGCCAAGGGGCATATTTAGCATCTGTCAGAATCTCTTTGGCAAAACACGGTTCACCTGTCCTAATCGCCAGCCCGGTGGGCCCTTGACCAAATTCATTATCTCCCCAACTGATAGTGATACTCTCCAAATACCCTTGTTCGTATCCACACTGACTCACTGGGCGCACCGTTTTATCGGCATCACTTTCGGCAAAACCAATCCAGACTAAACGATAGCCTATGTCATGGACTAGCACTTGGCATATCTTATTAAGCAAAGTTGCCTCATCGGTAGCATGGATTAGAGCTTGGCGACATTCCGTTTGTGCTTTGAGGGTATAATTGGCCTTTTGCAGTGCCACTTCCGCCTGTTGGCGTTCTGTTATTTCTAATGTGAGCCGCTCATTGGTTTTTTCTAAATCCACCGCCAGGTTCTGTATCCCTATTTTTTGCTGTTCAATTTCAACAAGACGTTGAGCCAATTCAGCCGTTCTGTCGGCTACTTTTGTCTCAAGGGCATCACGATGGGCTTTCAACGCTTCTTGGGCATTTTTGATATGCGCCGTCATGCTATCAAAGGCTTTTGAAAATTGCCCAATCTCATCGTTTGAGTGGATAGCGACTTCAGGGCGTGTCCATTTAAAAAAACCCCGTTTTTTGAATAAACTTGGTTTTTCGTTCAATTGGGTATCGATATCGACTTGATAATCCCAATGACCTTTTTCTATCGCCTGAACTCGTTGATGTAATTTCACAATCGGACGTGTTATGATTTTAGAGATAAAAATGGCAAGTAGGCTACCCACACCTAATAACAGCATGAAAAAAAACAACATTGTTTGAATGAATCTGTTCACCGGGGCAAAGGCCTCTTCTGCCTTGATTTCTGCCAACAAGCACCAGTCGATGCCGTCAATGGGACGATGAGTTCCAATAACCTGTCTACCGCGATAATCTTTATAAATATCTATGTTGGTGGACTCAATGTTCTCTTCTTCGGAAGGTTCAAGCCATTCTCTGACTTCAGGCGTATCCACTTTCAGTTTTAAGAAAGTCTCATCGACAAACCGTGAAGGTGTAATCATATAGCCCTCTTTATTGATCAGGTAGATATCACCGGTTTTTCCTAAGCCGGTTCTATCGAGGGTTATTTGATACAATCCGCTCTCAACTTCTACATCGGCAATCACAATGCCGGCAAATTCACCTTTATCGGAATCCGTTGTTGGGCCCAAAAACGGATTCCGATAAACTAAAATCGGTGCGGAGACACAGATCACTTTAGTGCCAGTCACCGTAGAGGTATGAATATCTCGGATATAAATGCCCGTTTTCCCATGCGCGAATATCTCGGCATTACCTGCGCTATCAATGCCAAGGTGTGAGTGAGTGGAGGCAATTACATCCCCCTTTTTATCCAACACCGTCAGTTGGGAAAGATGGTCATCGGTTTGAATGACGTTTTTTATCCGTTGCTGAACAGAAGCAACATGTTGGGCCTCATTTGGGTGAGTGACAGCCTCTATAAAAGTTTTTTCGGTTGCCAGTATTTCCACAACCTCTTGATGCTCAACGAAAAACGTTTCAATATGAGACGCTCTTGAGGCCGCAACATCTTCTAAATGATTGTAAACCTCTGTTTCAATCATCTTTCTTGAAACGAAATCGCTAGTGGTGATGGCGACTACACCTGTCATTAAAATCACTAAAAAAACGATACTGGAAATTTTTGTTTGGATTTTCATGTTGTAATTGCTAATTTAATTTATCAAAATGCCGATGTTTGGAGTACAAAGCTTCAGCTTTGTACTCTTACCCAATAACTACAAGGATTGAGTATAAGCAAGGATGAAAATTTTTTTATAAAATTATTGTAGTTCTTGCCAAGTTAAAACTTGGACTGAGAGTGACAAAGCTAAAGCTTTGGACGTAAGCAAAGCGCCAAAGCTGAAGCTTTGGAGTCCAGTGCTTTTACGAAGCGGGAAGGCGTATATAAAATCGACTTCCTTTCCCTTCTTCACTTTCAGCGCCTATCGTGCCATCATTATTTTCGATAAATTCTTTGCATAAAAGTAAACCTAAGCCGGTGCCTTCTTCTTCGGCAGTGCCACGAGTGCTATAGGAAACATCTATTCGGAACAGTTTGTCAATATCGTCGGCTTTGATGCCAACGCCTGTGTCTGATATTGAGATTTCAACCACATTGTCTTGTTCTTGAGAAGAGATTTCTACCTTGCCATTGGCGGGAGTGAATTTGATGGCATTTGAGAGTAAGTTTCTGATGACTGTGTCAAGCATGTTTTCATCAGCAAATACCGACAGGGTGCCAACAGACGAAAATAGGTTGATGTTTTTCGCTTTGGCGTTGCTCTCCAAGAGTGCGACATTCCTGTCAACAATAGATTTTAGATATAATGTTGCCGGTGTCACTTGTATTCTACCCGTTTGCGATCTGGACCACTCTAACAGGTTTCTCAACAAGTTATAGCCCTTGTCCAAACTTTTTTGGATAAGCGTCATAAATTCCTTCATTTCGCCTACGTCTAGTGCTCCCTCTTGCGCCGCTAGGTTTGAGGCACCAAGTGGCGCATTGAAGACATTTCCTAAATCATGCGCGATGATGGTGAAAATTTTGCGGCAATGGCTTGTTTGAGTTTTTCTTCTGTGGCTTTGAGTTTGAGATGGGTATTGACGCGCGTCATCAATTCTTGGCGATTGAACGGTTTGGTGACATAATCCACAGCCCCCAATTCCAAGCCTTGGATGACATCTTCTTTTTCTGTCTTAGCCGTCATAAAAATCACTGGAATATCCTGAGTTGCAGCGTTTTGCTTTAATCGCTTGCAAACTTCAAAGCCATCCATATCCGGCATCATAATATCCAGCAAAATGAGATCAGGTAGTTCCATTTTTATAGCATTTAATGCCTTAGCGCCATTTTGAGCGAAGGCTGGACTTAAGCCGTTTTCCTTCAATATACTCCCCAACACTTTGAGGTTCTCTTTGTTGTCATCTACAACTAAAACTAATTTTTTATCGTTCATATCATGTTTCCTTTGGATGGGTAAAATTGGCTCGCGCCGTCATCAATTTAGGCAAGCCTCCGTCGATGTTTCGGGAATTCCTCTCTTCTGTCTAGGAGTCCAAACTTTAGTTTGGCAGGAGTCCAAACTTTAGTTTGGCTTTCATCATTCGTTGTACTTATTCGTTGTACTCATTCGTTGTACTTATTTTTTCCACAATATCAGGAAATGCCGCCAATGTCCGTTCAATACCGTCTATGTCAAAATCCTCGGCCAATTCACGCAAATTCTCAGCATAATGGATTAAACGCAGTGTCTGATGTTTTTCCCCTAATTTGTGCAACTGCTCGGCAAACGCTTCAATGGCATCAATTTCTATCATCTCATTGAGATACTGCCATACCGGTAACATTTTCTCTTCCAATGTCTGGCGCAATCTGGAAAGTTCAATAATATTTTCCGAAGTTAGCGTGGTGTCATCCCCCGTAGCCGTTTCTGTTACCGGCTCGGCCGACTTTTTGGTGTGCTTGAAATAGCGGGATAATTCCTTGAAAAGGTTACGCATATTAACGGGTTTGGACAAATAGCCGTCAAAGCCGTGTTGTGATTTCTCGTCCAGTGTGACAAAGGCCGTTAAAGCAATCACCGGGATATCCAAGGTACTTGGATTCGTTTTCAATTGTTGAGTGGCCTCATAGCCATCCATGACCGGCATTCTAATATCCATTAAAATCATAGCCGGCCGATATTCTTCTGTAAATAGTAAGGCTTTCTGCCCATCTTCTGCTTCTATAACGTCCAAATTCACTTGAGACAACCATTCTTTAATGAGACGGCGGTTGGATTCAATATCATCTACAACGAGTACTTGGGCTTTTTCAAAGAAAATAGTTGTAAAATCAAAGGGTTCATCCTGAGTATTGACTGGCTCGGTGGAAGACACATCGACATCCTGCAACATGATTTCAAAAACGCTGCCTCGGCCTACGGTACTTTTGACAGAAATGTGACCATTCATCATTTCTACCAAGCGTTTGGTAATGGCTAATCCAAGGCCCGTGCCACCATATTTTCGGGTACTTTGACCATCTTGTTGGCGGAATGATTCAAAAATAAGTGCTTGTTGTTCGGAAGGAATACCGATGCCGGTATCTTCCACTGAGAGAATTAAATCGAAAATCCACCCCGGCCCGCCTTTTTCAAAGGGAGTTGGGGGGATTTGGATTTTTGCGCTCAGTTTAATGTAGCCCTTGTCGGTAAACTTGAGGGCGTTGCCGATCAGATTGAGCAACACTTGCCGTAACCGCACTTCATCCAATAGCAACGCTGGCGGCAAATTTTTATCAATATCGACAATGAATTCTAGGTTTTGCTCGGCGATTTTAACGGCAAAAATCTGTTTTAATTCATTGAAGAGGCTATAAGGATTGACGGTTTCATACTGAATCTCTAGCCGCCCCGCTTCAATCTTGGACAAGTCAAGAATATCATTAATCAGAGTCAACAGTGCATTCGAGGCGATTTGAATGGAGTCCAGATAACTCTTTTGCTTTTTATCTGTGATAAGGGCGGACAATAGTTCACTGAAACCGATAACGGCATTCATGGGTGTGCGGATTTCATGACTCATGTTAGCCAGAAATTCGCTTTTAGCGCGATTGGCAGACTCGGCCGCGTCTTTAGCTTGGTACAGAGCCAATAGGGTTTGTTGGTGTGCGGCCAATTCTTGTTGTAGCGCAGCCTCAACCCGTTCACGTTCAATCAGTTGCAGACGCAATTCGTTCCGTTCTTGGCGCAAAGTTTGCTCAAAATAAGTTGACTCAGTAACATCTATTGTAGTAATTAATAACATGGCTTCTGCATAGGGGCAGGACTCAACTTGCAATTCAAAGTAGCAATCCCGTTCATCAGCCGTATGATGATAAATTTGAGGAATGATGATTGGTTCTTCGGCTGGTGTTTTTTTAATTAACGCCTGTAATTTTTCCTCATAACCAATCAGCATCGGAAAAATATCAATGAGCAATTGACCGGTTAAAGGGGTAGGTACATCTACCAACCACTGATGCAAGGCATGATTATTCCCTATAATAATTAAATCTTTATTAATCAAAGCATATCCGGTTTTGTGGGAGTTGGACATTAATGGATGTTTCATAAGGGATATTCTCTTAAAATATAAATCCAGGGGCGTTGCCCCTGGCTTTAATAATACTTATAAATCCAGGGGCGTTGCCCCTGGCTTTAATAATACATACCGAAAGGGCTAGATAATTATGCACATTCAACCTGGGGTGATGAAAAGGAGGTTCCTTTGGTTGCTAAAACTTGATCCCATTTTTATTCCGCTTCAGTATTTTAAAAACAATCATTAATCATTAATCATTAATCATTAATCATTAATCATTAATCATTAATCATTAATCATTAATCATTTTCACCACCCCACATTCAACCCCTTCGGGGTTGTAGGGACTGCCGACATTTTTTAATTTGAGGGCCGTTCTTTAATTTGACAACTTCCAAACTATTTTATGGCCCTCAAACAAGAATTGTTCAAAATAACCCTATTAAATAAATGCTTTCATTGACTCATTTCGTTGTACTCATTCCGTTGTATTCATCCCTTCCACGATGTCAGGAAATGCGGCCAATGTTCGTTCAACATCCTCGATGTCAAATTCCTCAGCCAATTCACGCAATTTATCGGCATAATGGACTAAATGCTGGGCTTGATGCTTTTTCCCTAAGTTGAGCAACTGCTCTGCAAACGCTTCAATGGCATCCATTTCCACCAGATCACTTATTTCCTCCCACACCGGCAACATTTTCTCTTCCAAGGTTTGGCGCAAGACGGGGAGATCAATAATATTTTCTAGGCTTGGCATTTCTACCGTGTCAGTTGCCGCTTCTGTCACAGACTCGGCCGGCTTTTCGGTATGCTTTAAATAACGGCATAATTCGTTGAACAGGCCTTGCGTATTAACCGGTTTGGATAAATAGCCGTCAAAGCCGTGTGTCTTTATCTTTGATTTATCGTCCAGTGTGACAGAGGCCGTTAAAGCAATCACCGGGATATCCAAGGTACTTGGATTCTCTTTCAATTGTTGAGTGGCCTCATAGCCATCCATTACCGGCATTCTAATATCCATTAAAATCAGGTCGGGCCTATATTCATTTATAAAAAGCAAGGCTTTTTGCCCATCTTCGGCCTCTATAACGTCCAGATTGACTTGAGACAAGCATTCCTTGATGAGATGGCGGTTGGATTCAATATCATCCACCACCAATATCTGAGCCTTGTCAAAGAAAATCGTTTTTAAATCAAAGGGTTCATCCTGAGTATTGACTTGCGAGGTGGAAGACACCTCGACATCCTGCAACGTGATTTCAAAAACGCTCCCGCTACCTACGGTACTTTTGACAGAAATGTGACCATTCATCATTTCTACCAAGCGTTTGCTGATGGCTAATCCCAGTCCTGTGCCGCCATATTTTCGGGTACTTTGACCATCCTGTTGGCGGAATGATTCAAAAATCATTTGTTGTTGCTCGGAAGGAATACCGATGCCGGTATCTTCCACCGAGAGAATTAACTCGAAAAGTTCCCCTTTTTCAAATGGGGTATTTGGGGGGATTTGGACTTTGACGCTTAGTTTGATGTAGCCCTTGTCAGTGAACTTGATGGCATTACCAATCATATTCAGCAACACTTGTCGCAACCGCACTTCATCCAGTATCAGTGCCGACGGTAGTTCTTTATCAATATCGACCCTGAATTCCAAGTTTTTCTCAGCGATTTTGACGGCAAAAATCTGTTTTAATTCATTGAAGAGGCTATAGGGATTGACGGCTTCATACTGAATATCTAGCCGCCCGGCTTCAATCTTGGACAAGTCAAGGATATCGCTAATCAAAGTCAGTAGACTTTTGCCGGCCGTTTGAATAGAGTCCAGATAACCTTTCTGTTTTTTATCCGTTACCAAGGTGGACAACAGTTCACTGAAACCGATAACGGCATTCATGGGGGTGCGAATTTCATGGCTCATGTTAGCCAGAAATTCGCTTTTGGCGCGGTTGGCGGATTCAGCTTGTTCTTTAGCCTGTTTCATGGCTATTTCGGCCAGTTTGCGTTCTGTGATGTCCGTTGCAACGCCAACCACCAATTCCGCTTGACCTTCATCATTCAATAAAGGTGTTTTCGTGGTTTGAAAAAACCGTGTTTGACCATTCGACCCTGTCACCGTTTCTTCTGGAATGAATTTGGGTTGCAAGGTGGTTAGAACTTGTTGGTCGGCTTCAATAAATTGTTCAACCTCTTGCCGATTAGGATTAAAGTCGGCGTCGGTTTTGCCATCTAAATATTCAACCGTTGTACCATAGATATCAGCAGTGGCTTTGTTGACTAAAGCAAATTTTCCATACCAATCTTTGGCAAAAATAAGGCTAGGCGCGGTATCAACAATATTCCTTAAAAATTTTTCTTGCCGTTTTAGCTTTTTCTCTGTTTGCTTGCGCTCTGTGATTTCGTCTTGAAGTTGTTTATTGGTCTTGTTGAGTTCGGCTGTGCGTTTTGCCACCAACTCTTCAAGATGATCGTGGTATTGTTTTAATTCAACCTCTGCCTGTTTGCGCTCGGCAATTTCCTGTTGAAGTTGTTTGTTGGTTTTGTTCAGCGCGGCTGTTCGTTCTTTAACCCTCATTTCTAATTTTTCTGAAAGGGTTTGCAGTGCGATTTCCATCCGCTTGCGTTCGGTGATATCGAACATCACACCGTATAGTTTGACGGCCTGATCATTTTCAACCACCACCGTCACAAGCGTTCTTATCCAGATCGTTTGGTTATCGGCCGTTATCATGCGGCATTCTAAATCTTGATCGATCTTTTTCGCGACACATTCTTCATAAAAGCGACGCGCCTTCGCTCGATCCGCTGGGTGAATGTAATCGGCCCAAGACATCGTTTGACTCAGCCAGTCTTCAAGCGGATAGCCAAAAAAACGCTCGGCTTGTTTACTGATAAAGGTCAATTGCAAGTTGACATTAGCTTCCCACACCACGCCATCAATGGAATGCACAAGGTTTTCGTATCTCTGTTGAGAGTTTCTCAAAGCCTCTTCGGTTTCTTTATGCCAATTGATTTCTTCTTGCAAGGCTTCATTAACTGCAACCAGCTCGGTAAAGTGTTCTTGGAGTTCATTGTAAGTACTGTGTAGCACGTCTTGTGCTTTTTTGAGTTGCTCTGAAAAAGTATAAACTGATTCGACTTTTGCCAGTTGCGTTTCTAGTTGTTCATACGTTGGTTTTTTTTCAGCCATGTTGTGATGCCTTGTTAGTTGTTGGGAATTGAAAAAGGGGCAACCATAAGAGATTGCCCCGACACATAGAACGGGCAACCACAACGGATTGCCCCCAGGTAAAACCTCAATGCCATATCGTACCGCTTTTGGGTGAGGGCAACCATAAAGGATTGCCCCTACACGACATGACGGTTTGTAGGGGCAATCCCACGCGCAAACCCCTTTTGGGTGAGGGCAACCATAAAGGATTGCCCCTACATGACATAACGGTTTGTAGGGGCAATCCCACGTGCAAAGCCCTTAACTTAATGGCATTGAGGTAAAACCTGGGGAAGGCCCGGGGAGGGCCCCAACCCCGAAGGGGTTGAATGTGAACCCATTTTTCATTTTAATTAGTAATCCAATATCAATTAAATAAAGTTTATTACCGTGATAAATTTTTTGAATTCAGACCATTTCCTTATGCAACCCTTCGGGGTTGATGCCCCTCGCACGGCCTCCCCCAGGTTTTACCTCAATGCCATTAAGTTAAGCAGCCTTATACCATAAGGGTTTTGTGCGGCGAGGTACGGTGGGGCGGGCGTTGTGAGTCGAAACTGACACGGATACGCGTTTTAAATTATAATAATGAGTATACTATACTAAATTTAAAACTTAGGCGAGTTTTGATAAACTTATACGGCAAAAGTCATTTAATATCAGTAGTATAAGATTTAGATAATTACAAGTTATCCAACAAAAGCAAGCGGACTAACCTAATTTAACGAATTTTGTTTATTTAAATTATGAGGAATAAGGTATTTTGTGATAAAAATCGTTATTAAACCCGTTTTTACCCATTTTTAAGCCAAAACTCCCCCAACCCATTCAAAATGCTTGAATAGGAAATGACTTTTCAGGCTAAAGTTTTTTCCAAAAACTTTAGCCTGAAAAACCTTATTTTTAAAAAAGCCGTGCTAAAAACAGGGTTTGTAAATGCGTTTATAATAATTTAAGGAAACTCTAGCCGAACTCTTTTTTCGTGGAACTTTGCGATTTCGCTTTGTATAAGTTGGATCTTTAACGAACCACTCAGTCAATGTTGCCATAAGTTCTTGAATTGGCTTACAATGGTAAAATAATTCTACCATAAAATTTTTTATGGCGTTAAAAGACACCATGTTATTGACAGTCTGTCTGTGTTTATTCAGGCTGGATTTCTTAAATAATTGCAAATCAGCTGCTTTGGTGAGTAGGGATTCTAAGCCCGTTATAAACATAATTGCAAAAAAATCCTGTTTAACTGAAATAACCGTTTTGCCTGTAAAGTTTTCAATTTTTACACGCTCTTTTATAACACCATAAAAACCTTCAACACCCCAGCGCAGATTATACAATTCCTTGAACATTTGCGCGGTGTATTTTTTCTCATCAAGCAATGAGGTGACAAGAACTTCTA